>QWCN01000123.1_pt2 | contig 120695 bp, 126 predicted proteins | sample 1972711 | NCBI WGS metagenome assembly QWCN01 (sample SAMN09866707, study PRJNA288562) | Human gut metagenome isolate term1_stool, whole genome shotgun sequencing... | isolation source: gut | host: Homo sapiens | place: USA: California | reverse complement strand
GAAAAAGCAGGCGACCCAAACCACCGGCTACCAGGTGCAGTATAGTACCAGCAGCAAGTTTAAGAAAGCCAAGACGGTGACGATCAGCAAGAATAAGACGACTTCTAAGAGTGTCGGTAAGCTGTCCGCCAAGAAGAAGTATTATGTGCGGGTACGCACCTATAAAACCGTAAAAATCGGTGGCAAGAGCGTAAAGCTCTATTCCGGGTGGAGTAAGGCCAAGAGCGTGACCACCAAGAAATAAGAAAAACCGGCGGATTTTCTCCGCCGGTTTGTTGCACCTTGTACAAGATTTTGCATAGCGGCGGGCAAGTTGTGAATAATATAACAAATCTGCAGACAGAGACCAATTTTTTCTTGCAATATAGGGGCAAATCGGCTATAATTGTATCGGTAAAAATATCAGACTTTTCTAAGAAGACAGATTAACTTGAAGGAGTTGTTATTTTATGAACGCACTGAACAAAAAATCCGTTGAAGATTTGGATGTTAAAGGCAAGCGCGTACTGGTACGCTGCGACTTTAATGTTCCGCTGAAAGACGGCGAGATCACCAATGACAAGCGTATTGTGGCGGCACTGCCCACCATTAAGTACCTGATGGAGCAGGGCGCCAAGGTGATTTTGTGCTCCCACCTGGGCAGACCTAAGGGCGAGTATAAGCCTGAGTTCAGCCTGGCTCCCGTGGCCAAGCGCCTGAGCGAGTACCTGGGCGTGGATGTGCCGCTGGCTGAGGACGAGAATGTAGTCGGTGACAATGCGAAGAAGATGGCTGCCGACTTACAGGACGGCCAGGTGATGCTGCTGGAGAATGTGCGTTACCGTGCAGAGGAGACCAAGAACGAGGAGAACTTCTCCAAGGAGCTGGCTTCTTTGGCAGACCTGTTTGTGAACGACGCATTCGGCACTGCACACCGTGCCCATTGCTCCACCACCGGTGTGGCTTCTTACCTGCCGGCTGCCTGCGGTTATTTGATCCAAAAGGAGATCCGGTTTATGGGCGGCGCACTGGCAGATCCCAAGCGCCCGTTGGTTGCCATTCTGGGCGGCGCTAAGGTGTCTGACAAGATTGGTGTGATTTCTAATTTGATCGACAAGTGCGATACCATCATCATCGGCGGCGGTATGGCTTATACCTTTATGAAATACCTGGGCCACAACATCGGCACCTCTCTGCTGGAGGCTGACTGGGTGGACAAGGCCGGCGAGATGATGCAGACTGCCAAGGATAAGGGCGTGAAGTTCCTGATCCCCGTAGACAATCGCTGCGGCAAAGAGTATAAAGAGGATACCGAAGTTTTGGTTTGCAAGTCCGACGATATTCCGGACGGCTGGATGGGCCTGGACATCGGTCCCAAGACCGAGAAACTGTTTGCTGACGCCATTGACGGCGCAGGCACTGTGATTTGGAACGGCCCCATGGGTGTGTCCGAGTGGGACCATTTCGCCAGCGGCACCATCGCTGTGGCTAAGGCTATTGCAGACAGCGGCGCCATCTCCATTATCGGCGGCGGCGATTCTGTGGCTGCTGTGACCAAGCTGGGCTTTGCCGATAAGATGAGCCACATTTCTACCGGCGGCGGCGCTTCTTTGGAATTCCTGGAGGGCAAGGAGCTGCCCGGTATCGCTGCATTGCAGGATAAGGACTAATTGCTAAATCTATTTTTTCTATAAAAGAGGTAAGTGAATTATGAACAAAGCACTTCGTAAGGCCGTCATTGCCGGCAACTGGAAAATGAACAACACCCCCGCAGAGACCACTGCTCTGCTGGAGGAGATGAAACCCCTGGTGGCAGACGCGGATTGCGATGTAATCATCTGTGCACCCTTTGTGGATCTGCAGGCCGCACTGGACGCCACCAAAGGCTCCAACATTCAGGTGGGCGCTGAGAACTGCCACTGGGCAGAGAAAGGTGCTTTCACTGCTGAGGTGTCCGCTCCCATGCTGAAGGCCATGGGCGTGCCCTATGTGATCATCGGCCACAGTGAGCGCCGTCAGTATTTCGGCGAGACCAACGAGACCGTGAACAAGCGCGTGCGCGCCGCCCTGGACAATGGGCTGAAAGTGATCCTTTGCGTTGGTGAGGTGCTGGAGGAGCGCGAGCAGGGCGTCACCTTTGAGGTGGTCGGCATGCAGACCAAGATCGCTTTGCAGGGCGTCAGCGAGGAAGAGCTGAAGAATGTGATCATCGCTTATGAGCCGGTATGGGCCATCGGCACCGGCAAGACCGCTACGGCGGATCAGGCTGACGAGGTGAACGGTTACATCCGTTCCGTCATCGCCCAGCTGTACGGCCAGGCTGCTGCAGATGCTTTTGTGGTGCAGTACGGCGGTTCTATGAATGCCGGCAACGCAGAGGAGCTGCTGGCCAAGGAGCATGTAGACGGCGGACTGATCGGCGGCGCTTCTTTGAAGGCCAAGGACTTCTCCGTGATCGTGAAGGCTGCTTCTAAATAAAAAATCAATGACTGGGGGGAGTTGCGGCGACGGTCGCTGCTCCCTCTTGCTTTGTCACTTTATCCGTGAAAGGAAGTTATTACTATGTCTAAGAAACCTTATGTGCTTTGCATTATGGACGGCTTCGGCAAGAACCCGTCCCAGCATGGCAATGCCATTGCCATGGCCAAGAAGCCCAATTTGGATAAGCTGATGGCCGAGTGTCCTTATACCTATATCGGCGCCTCCGGTATGGATGTGGGCCTGCCGGACGGCCAAATGGGCAACAGCGAGGTGGGCCACACCAATATGGGCGCCGGCCGCGTGGTGTACCAGGATTTGACCCGCATTTCCAAGGCGTTTGCCGACGGCGAGGCCTATAAGAATGAGGTGCTGGTTGGCGCTATGGAGAATGCCAAGGACAAGGCCCTGCACCTGATGGGCCTTGTGTCTCCCGGTGGCGTACACAGCCATATGACCCACCTGTACAATCTGCTGGAGATGGCCAAGGAACAGGGCGTTTCCAAGGTGTATGTGCACGCTTTCCTGGACGGCCGTGATGTGCCCCCCGCTTCTGCAGCGGAATATTTGGAACAGCTCCAGGCCAAGATGAACGAACTGGGCGTTGGTAAGATCGCCTCTGTGATGGGTCGTTTCTACGCCATGGACCGTGATAATATTTGGGAACGTGTGGAGAAAGCCTATGCCGCTATGGTGTACGGCGAGGGCGTGCAGGCTACGGACGCGGTGGCGGCCGTGCGTGCGTCTTATGAGACGGTGGACGAGGACGGAAAGCACCTGACCGATGAGTTTGTGCTGCCCACCGTTGTTGGCAACGAGGGCCGTGTGCAGAGCGGCGAAAGCGTGATCTTCTTTAACTTCCGGCCGGACCGTGCCCGGGAGATTACCCGCGCCTTTGTGGATCCGGCATTCACCGGCTTTGACCGCAAGGGTGGCGCCTTGAATCCCTATTTTGTGTGCATGACCCAGTATGATGCGGAGATGCCTTGCGTGCATGTGGCCTTTGGCCCGGAGAGCCTGGAGAACACCTTTGGCGAGTACCTGTCCAAACAGGGCAAGACCCAGCTGCGAATCGCCGAGACCCAGAAGTATGCCCATGTGACCTTCTTCTTCAACGGCGGCGCAGAGGAGCCGTATCCGGGCGAGGATCGCATTTTGGTGCCCTCTCCCAAGATCTCAACCTTTGACCTGATGCCGGAGATGAGCGCGCCCCAGGTGTCTGAAAAGCTGAACGAGGCCGTGCGCAGCGGCAAGTACGACGTGGTGATTGTCAATTTCGCCAACTGTGATATGGTGGGTCACACCGGCGTTATCCCCGCCGCCGTAAAAGCTGTGGAGACGGTGGACGCCTGCGTTGGCAGCTTGGTTCAGGCGGTCAAGGATATGGACGGCGTGCTGTTTGTCACTGCCGATCACGGCAATGCAGACAAGATGCTGGACGAGAACGATGAGCCGTTCACGGCCCACACCACCAACCCGGTGCCCTTTATCGTGGTGAACTACCCCTGCACCCTGCGTGAGGGCGGCAAGCTGTGCGACATTGCTCCCACCATGCTCAAGGTGATGGGTCTGCCCCAGCCGGCAGAAATGACCGGTACCTCCATTGTAGAGTAATTTTAAGTCCCTTTGGCAGCGGTGCACTGCACCGCTGCTTTTTCGTTTTATGAATGGTTAGCCACGGAGGGTTGCTGCAACCGGGAACATTGAATCGCTTTGCCATAGATTTAACCTTTACACCCGGGTGCCGAATGGCGTATAATAATGGCAAAGGGGAGATAGCTATGACATTAAAACAACTGGAATATGTGGTCAAGGTGGCGGAGTGCGGTACCGTCAGCGGGGCGGCCAAGGCGCTGTTTGTGGCCCAGCCCAGCCTGAGTGCTGCCATTCAGGAGTTGGAGCGGGAAATGCACCTGACCCTGTTCCACCGCACCAATAAGGGCGTGATCGTGACCAAAGAAGGCGAGGTGTTCCTGTCTTACGCTCGCCAAATTTTGGAGCAGACGGCGCTGCTGGAAAGCCGCTACAAAGGCGACCCGGTGCGCAAGCAGGCCTTTTGTGTGTCTACCCAGCACTATTCCTTTGCGGTGAACGCCTTTGTGGACCTGATCCGGGAGCGAGGCGGCGACCGCTACGACTTCTCTTTGCGAGAGACGCAAACCTACGAGATCATTGAGGATGTGGCGCAGCGCAAAAGCGAGATCGGCCTGTTGTATCTTAACGATTTTAACCGCACGGCGCTGCAAAAGCTGCTGCGGGGAGCCGATTTGGATTTTACGCCCCTGTTTACCGCCCACGCGCATGTGTTTCTCAGCAGCGATCACCCGCTCTCCGGTGCCCGGTCAGTGTCTTTTGACGATTTGGCGCCGTATCCTTATTTGTCCTTTGAGCAGGGGGATCACAATTCTTTTTATTTTTCGGAAGAGATCTTCAGCCCGGCAGTGCGCAGCAAAAATATCCGGGTGCGGGACCGCGCCACCCTGTTTAATTTGCTGATCGGCTTGCAGGGCTACACCGTGTGCAGCGGCGTGATCGACAGTAAGCTTAACGGCGAGAATATTGTAGCCGTGCCCCTTACCGGCGTGGCGCCCATGGAGATCGGCTATATTTTGCCTGCCGGCGTGCAGCCGGGCAGCCTGTGCCGGGCGTATATTGAAAATTTGAAGCAGTATGTGCCTATAGACTAAAGCTATGGCAAACAACTGAATATCCGTATTTTACAATAGCGAAAACCTCCGTTATACTATAAGCAACAACAACAACCAAACGGAGGATAAAAATATGTACAGCAAGAACGCACCTTTTCGCTATGATTTTGTAGGCAGCTTTTTGCGCCCGGCGCCCATTAAGGCCGCCCGCGCTGCTTTCGCCGCCGGTGAGCTGGACGCTGCCGGGCTGAAAGAAGTGGAGGACCGGGAGATCCGCAAGCTGATCTCTCGCCAAAAAGCCGCCGGGTATCACACCATTACCGACGGCGAGTTCCGTCGCAGCTATTGGCACCTGGACTTTATGTGGGGATTGCAAGGACTGCAGGAGATCACCTTGGACCACGGCTATATTTTCCACGGGGAGGAGACCACTCCCGGCTCTGTGCAGGTGGTGGGCAAGATCAGCGGCGAGAATCACCCCTTTGTGGAGCATTTTAAATTTGTAAAGCAGTTTGAAGATGACAACACCGTTGCCCGCCAGACCATTCCCGCACCGGCGCAGCTGTATGCAGAGCTGTTCCGGGAGGATAACGGCAAGGCCACCCGCGCGGTTTATCCGGACGATGATGCGCTGCTTTCCGATATTGCCGCCGCTTATCGCCAGGTGATCGCCGATCTGTATGCCGCCGGTTGCCGCAATGTGCAGCTGGACGACTGCACCTGGGGTATGTTCTGCGACGCCGGGTATCAGCAGTTCCTGGCAAGTACCGGCGCTAAGCTGGAGGACCAGGCAGAGAAGTACCTGCAACTCAACAATGCTGCCCTGGAGGGCAAGCCGGCGGACTTGGTGGTGACCACTCATGTATGCCGCGGCAATTATCACTCCACTTGGGCCAGCTCCGGCGGCTATGCGCCTATTGCGCCCATTCTGTTTGCCAAGGCGCATGTGGACGGCTTTTATCTGGAGTTTGATGACGCCCGGTCCGGCGATTTTGCACCGCTGCAGTTTGTTGCCCCGGGTAAAAAAGTGGTGCTGGGCCTGGTGACCACCAAGTCCCCGGTGCTGGAGGATCCGGAGGCGGTAAAAGCTCGGATCGCCCAGGCAGCGAAGCTGGTGCCCCTGGAAAACCTGTGCCTAAGCCCCCAGTGCGGCTTTGCCTCTTGCGAGATCGGCAACAAGCTGACGGATGATGAGCAGTGGGCCAAGCTGAACCTGGTGCGCACCGTCGCCCGGCAGGTTTGGTAAGATCAAATTTATCAATAGCACACAAAACGGCAGGGGAGATCTTGCCGTTTGTTTTATTTGTAAAAATGTCGGCCTGATGTAGGTATCGGATCCTACAGATTAGAGTTGCTCTTTGCAACGGAGCCAAATCGGTTGCAAAATCTCCGCACCCTTGCCACCGCCACCGCGTTTATGTTATACTTTAGGCAAGAGGTGATACGATGGAGATCAAGGACGCCCGTATAGACGGCGGCAAACCCTTTGACTGGGGGCGCACGGCCGCGGATTACGCCCGGTATCGAGATATTTATCCCCCGGAATTTTACCGTGCGATCTTGGATCGCGGCGTAGGATTGGCCGGGCAGCAAGTGCTGGATATTGGCACCGGCACGGGGGTACTGCCCCGCCATTTGTATAAGCACGGCGCTCATTGGCTGGGTGTGGATCCGTCCCCGCAGCAGATTGCAGAAGCACGGCGACTGTCAACCGGTATGAATATAGACTACCGGGTATGTGCTGCAGAGGCGGTGGACGCGCCGGACGGCAGCTTTAACGCTATCACCGCCTGTCAATGCTATTGGTATTTGGATCCGCCTCGGGCGGCTCGGCAGTTTGCCCGGTTTCTTCCTACGGGGGGCAAGGTGTTGCTGTTGGTGATGAACTGGCTGCCCTTTGAGGACTCCATCGCCAATGCCAGTGAGCAACTGGTGCTGCGGTACAACCCTTCTTGGAGTGGCGCCGGGGAGCAAGAGCAGCCCATTGTGCCGAATCCAGCATACAATACGGATTTCACTTGTACCTGTCAGCGTACTTGGCGGCTACAAGTGCCTTTTACTCGGGAGAGTTGGCACGGCCGTATGCGAGCCTGCCGCGGCGTAGGGGCTTCCCTGACTCCGGGTGATTTACAGTTGTGGGAGCAAGAGCACCGGGCGCTGCTGGAGCGGATCGCACCGCCACAGTTTACCGTGACTCATTATGCGGCGCTGACTGAATTGACGAAAAAATAAAATGTCGGCCAATTTGACCTTTTGTAGTGTAATCTTCCCTGGATTTTAATTTTTTTTATTGCAAGGCGGGGCAAAATCAGATACAATAAGGATAGAAAGGATGTGTGCCAATGAGCCAGATTTATACAATACCTTGTAACAGAAATGAAGATGTGTTTATCCACGCGATTCCCGGCCATTATGTAACCGCTTCCGCCCACCTGAATTACTATGTGGGCACCTCGGATATTAAGCATAATCGGGTGGTGTCTGTGGAGGCTGCCAAGCTGCTGGCCGAGTATTACAGCGTGCGGAATATGGATGTGGACACGGTGCTGTGCCTGTATGAGACCCAGGCGCTGGGTGCTTATATGGCCCAGGAACTGGCAAGCCCCAGTATGCTGGCGCCCAACCCGGACTTACAGGTTTATGTGCTGGGTCCGGAGTATGACACCCAGGGCAATATGATCTTTCGGGACAATTTGCGCCGGATGATCCAGGGCAAGAATGTGGTGGTGCTCATCTCCTGTATCACCAGCGGCCGCACGGTGGAGCGGGCGGTACAGAGCGCCCGGTATTACGGCGGCAATGTGATTGGCATTTCTTCCGTGTTCAGCGCAGCCAAGGAACTGTGCGGGCTGGAGGTCAACACCCTGTTTACCCCGGAGGATCTGCCCAATTATTCTTATACAGCTGCCAAGGACTGCCCCATGTGCAAGGCCGGTCAGCCGGTAGACGCCATTATGAACGGCTACGGCTACTCCAAACTGTAAAATTTGGGTTGACAAAATCGGCGCGCGTGTTATAATAATCTTACTGAATATACAGTACCCACAAAAGACTGTGAAGCAGAAAAAGACCTGCGTTTTCCTGCACAGAGAGGCGGCGGACGGTGCAAGCCGCACAGGGAACATAGGTGCATAGCTCTCTGCGGAGTTGCTCTTCTGAATAGAGATCAATAGGAAGAGCCGTTTAACCTCGTTATCGGTTGAGGCATTGCTTGATGCCAAAGGGCAGATTTTTTCTGCTGAAGTAGGGTGGTACCACGCATAGATACTGCGTCCCTATCCATTGGGGGCGCAGTTTTTGTTTGTGCCTCCCCAACAGAGAAAGGAGAAACTGTGATGATGAACCAAGGCTACAAGAAGTATAAGCCCTTTACCCCCATTGATCTGCCGGACCGCCAGTGGCCCAACCGCGTGATCGACCACGCGCCCATTTGGTGCTCGGTAGATCTGCGTGACGGCAACCAGGCGCTGGTGGACCCGATGAATTTGGAGGAAAAGCTGGAATATTTTAAAACCCTGATTGCGGTTGGGTTTAAGGAGATCGAGGTGGGCTTTCCCTCAGCCAGCGAGACGGAGTATGAGATCCTGCGCACGCTGATCGACGGCCATTATATCCCGGACGATGTGACCATTCAGGTGCTGGTGCAGGCGCGCCCTCACCTGATCAAAAAGACCTTTGAGGCCATTGACGGCGCCAAGAATGTGATCGTGCATTTTTACAATTCCACTTCCACTTTGCAGCGCAAGGTGGTATTTAAGACGGATATGGACGGCGTGATTCAGATCGCTGTGGACGGCGCCCGCCTGATCTATGCACTCACCGAGGAGGAGAAAAAGCGCCACCCGGAGATGAACATTCGCTTTGAGTATTCGCCGGAGTCCTTTACCGGTACGGAGATGGACAATGCGGTAGAGATCTGCCGCCGGGTGATGGAGGAGCTGCATATTACCAAGGAGAACCCCATTATCCTGAACCTGCCCTCCACTGTGGAGGGCTCCTCTCCCAACGGTTATGCAGACCAGATCGAGTATTTCTGCCGTCACCTGCCCAACCGGGACGCGGCCATTATCTCCCTGCACCCCCACAATGACCGGGGCGAGGGCGTGGCTGCTACGGAGCTGGCGCTGATGGCCGGTGCCGATCGTGTGGAAGGCACCCTGTTCGGCAACGGCGAGCGTACCGGCAATGTGGATGTGGTGACCTTGGCGCTGAATATGTGGACCCAGGGGGTCGATCCTAAGCTGGATTTCCACAACATCAATGAAATCAAGGAAGTGTATGAGCGCTGCACCAAGATGCAGGTGCCGCCCCGCCAGCCTTATGCCGGCGAGTTGGTGTTTACCGCATTCTCCGGCTCTCATCAGGATGCCATCAACAAGGGCAAGATCTATATGGAAGAAAGCGGCACCCCTTATTGGGAGATCCCGTACCTGCCCATCGACCCGGCAGATGTGGGCCGAGAGTATGAGCCCATCATCCGGATCAATTCTCAGTCCGGCAAGGGCGGCACTGCCTTTATTTTGGCCAACAACTATGGCATCAAGATGCCTAAGTCCATGCACCCGGAGTTTAGCGCCGTGGTACAAAAAGCCTGCGACGAGAAGGGTAAGGAACTGAAAGCGGAGGAGGTCTTTGACCTGTTCCAGCAGGAGTATCGCAATGTGTGCGGCCCCTACCGCCTGGTGAATTACAAGATCAGCGAGGAGAAGAACGAGCAGGACGATCTGACTCATGTGCATTTCTCCGGCGAGCTGAAATACAAGGACAATGCGCCGGTGCAGATTGAGGGCAACGGCAACGGCCCGGTGGCTGCGTTCTGCGACGCTATGAACCAAACCGAGGTGGCCAGCTACCAGTTTGTGGATTACAGCGAGCACGCCATCTCCGTGGGCTCCGACTCCAAGGCCATCAGCTATATTCACTTAAAGAACCCACAGGGTAAGGACATTTTCGGTATCGGCGTCAGCCATAATATCGGTTATGCGTCCATGAAGGGCATTATCTGTGCCATCAACCGGGACCAGGCAGACACCATGCGGGACGATACCATGCCCGGCATTTTTGAGGTTTGCTAAGACAGAAAGGGCAAGAACATGAAAAATTACAAAATCACCGTGTTGCGCGGTGACGGCATTGGGCCGGAGATCGTGAACGAATGTATCAAGGTGCTGGACAAGGCAGGGGAGAAGTTTGGCTTCTCTTTTGACTACAATGACCAGCTATTGGGCGGTTGTGCCATTGACGCCACCGGCGTGCCCTATCCGGCAGAAACGGCGGCAGCCTGCAAAGCATCTGACGCGGTGCTGCTGGGCGCTGTGGGCGGTCCTAAGTGGGACGACCAGCCGGGCAGCAATCGACCGGAAAAGGGTCTGTTGGCCATTCGTGAGGACCTGGGTCTGTTTGCCAACCTGCGCCCGGCCAAGATCTTTGCCCCGCTGAAGAGTGCTTCTCCCATTAAGGAGGAGATTATCGGCGACGGGTTGGACATTCTCATTGTGCGCGAGCTGACCGGCGGCATTTACTTCGGTGATCGCGGCACTTATGAGGAGAACGGCGTGGTGGGCGCGTATGATACGGAGCGCTACACTTACCCGGAGATCAAGCGCATTGTCAAGGCCGGTTTTGAGTACGCGATGAAGCGGGACAAGCGGCTGACCTGCGTGGACAAAGCCAATGTGCTGGACAGCTCCCGCCTGTGGCGTAAGATTGTAGAAGAGACCAAGGCGGATTACCCCCAGGTGGAGGTGTCCTATATGTATGTGGACAACTGCGCTATGCAGCTGGTGCGCAATCCCAACCAGTTTGATGTGATTGTCACTTCCAATATCTTTGGCGATATTCTGTCTGACGAGGCGTCTATGATCTCCGGCTCCATCGGTATGCTGGCGTCTGCTTCTCTGGCAGAGGGCACCTTTGGCTTGTACGAGCCTATCCACGGTTCCGCACCGGATATTGCCGGTCAGGGCAAGGCCAATCCGCTGGCAACCATTTTGTCCGGCGCCATGATGCTGCGCTACACCTTTGGCGAGATGGAGGCTGCCCAGGCCATTGAGGACGCGGTGGATCAGGCACTGACCCAGGCCCGCACCCCGGATATTTACGAGGAGGGCTTCCGTCCGGTGACCACCGCCCAAATGGGCGACTTGGTGGCCGGCCTGCTGTAATCGTTTGGTAAATCAAAGGACCGATACATGGTGTATCGGTCCTTTTTTATGTGCTTGCGGTGTTTTAGTCGGGCGGCACGATGTATAGGCATCGTGCCCTATAAAGAATTATGTTATATCGGTTGCAAAATTTCCGTAGGGTGGGGACTTGCTCCCGCCGGTATTTATGCACATCAATATATAAAAAACCACCCCGATTGATCCGAGGTGGTTCCTTTTTGCTTATTCCGGTTTTTACTTTTCCACGACTTTACCGCCGTTGTTGGCAGAGGCGTAGCCGATCCAGCTGCGACCGGGGTTCAGCTTTAAGGGCTGACCGTCGGTGGTGGTCAGGGACAGCTTGCCGTCCTTTTTGCTCCACTTGATCTCGGTGTAGGTGCCCTGAGAAGCCAACACACCCTTGCCGCCGGCCAGATCGTAGTTGCAGTAGGTCTCGCCCTTACCGCTGCCTTTGTAATTGGCCTTAGTGGTGTAAGAGGTGTTGTCAAACAGCACGATCAGGTTCTTCATCTTTACATCCGTTTCATAATCGGTGCTGTGGTACATTTTGTCATCGCTTTTATAGGTCCAGTCGCGGGTGCGGGTGCGATTAGAGAAGGTCAGCGCCAGTGCGTTGCAGGGATCATCACCCACAGCAGTTGCCTTTTTGTTAAAGTCGAAAGTGGTAAACTTGGCCTCGTTGACCTTGGTGCGAATCTTCTGCTCTTTCAGGGCAGAGGCGATTTTTTTGCCTCGCAGCACACCGGTGTGCTCGCTGGCTACATTGCGGGTTTGGTCTCTGGTAAACAGATCCACCTTGCCACTGTAAGTCATCTGGTTAATGTGGTCCACATTGTCCTGGTCAAACACGGTGTTGGCGCCTACATAGCTGCCTTTGCTCTTGCTCTGACCCCAGTGGATAAAGACGGCGTCAAACATCTCGGAAAAGCGAATGTACGGCGGGCGGGCGCTGCGCATAGGGCCGATCTTGTCCGGCACAGAGGTATAGTCGGCAAAGAGCCACAGCATACGGGTCTCGCCGCCTTCCACTTCGCCCTCTACGATAATGTCCGGGGAATTGATCCCCCACTGGGGACGGGCAGCCTGGGCGTTCTCTACCACCAGGGCCACCGGGCGTTTGCCTACCGCGTCCTCATTGTAGTCGCTTTCACCGGTAAAGGGGTTCACCACGGCCACCGGTGCCTGGGTGGCGGCTTCGGTAGCGGCATTGGTTACGCCGGAGGTTGGCTCCTCGTTTTTGCCGCGCACCACGCCAAAGTAAATGCCCAGGGCCACGGCAATCACAACCACAACGGCCACAACGGCAATAATGATTTTCTTTTGCTTATCGTTCTTCTTCATTTCTTCCTCCGGATATTCATCGTCACCAAGGGGTCGGGTCGGGGGCGTGTAGGTTGCCTCTGCCCGGGTCTCCTCCGTGCCGGAAAATACATTGGTATATACATCTTCTCTGCCGTCTGCGGTGGGTGTGGCCTCCGGCATAGCGGGGGCGGCCGGTGTTTCCTCTGCTGCCTCTGTGGGCAGGGTGGGATTTTCCGGCAAATCCTCCGGCGCAGGCGTGGGGGCGTCTGCCTGGTCAAACAGCGGCATATCTACGGTCTGAGGCGGCTCCGGCTCCGGGGGCGCATCCTCTGTCTGCGGGTTTTGACGGTTCCGAATTTCGTTCAGAATATCATCCAGCTCATCGGAATCATGCATAAAACTCCTCCTCTCACAACAATGTTGTCACCTTATTTTACCATAACTGCCGTCGGATTTCACTATATTTTTTGATTTTTATTGATTTGGCACGGGCATTATAGTAAAATAGGAGCCACGGAGGGACCTTTTTATGGCAAAAACAATCCCTATGATCATTACGAATTCGGACATTTTGGTGAAGGATCGGGACACGGACGATTTTAAGACCTTCTCCCTGCCGGGCACGCCGGTGGTGGCCAATATTCCTTTTTATCATCATTATGCCGCCAAGATCAGCGAGACCCAGCATTATTTTAAGGAATTCATCAAGAGTATGTACGGCAAAAAGCTGTCCAAAAACATCTTGGCAATCCTGGTGCCGGACGATACCACCGCGCTGGAGTCTATTTTTATCAACGAGCTGTTTTTAAATTCCGACGCCTGTAAGGCAGTGGCGCAGATGAAAATGGGACAAGCTCTCTCCAAGACAGACGAAAGCTATGTGAGCATCTCCAAATCCGGGCGCAATCTGGTGCTGCTGTATGTGAAGAACAACGAGGTAATCGTCAGCCGGTATTATGATGCAAACGGCTATGATCCGGCTGTGGTGAAGGCGGACGCTGCCCGGTTGCATATTGATATTGAGTACAAGCAAGTGCCGGTGTATGTGAATAATTTTAATATGAATATGGACGAGTTCTTGGATATGGGAACGGTGATTTCACCGAAGGATTTTATGGAAAAAATTGCCGCCGTGGATGTGGCCAAGCTGTGAGTAAATACAGCGCCCCTGTGCAAACTATTACCGGTGCCGCGGCACCGATTGCACAGGGGTGATTTTTTATGGCGAAGAAGAACAAAAAGGAAAAACGGCAGAAAAAGGGCAAGGAAGTCATTGACCTGACCTCCTATATCAGCCCGGAGATGTTGCAGGCAGATGTGGACGGCAGTTACACCGGCGTGCCTCGGGAAACTTATTATGAGGACATTCCCGCAGAGCCGGTACAGGATGCGGACGATCTGTAAAGTGCAAAAAAGCGCATTGCAAGCCTTGCAATGCGCTTTTCTCTTTGTACTTATTTCTTCTTGAACTTGTCAAAAAAGCCCTCTTTAGGCGGGTTCTTGGGGGGTGTGTAGCTTTTATCAAAGGTACGCAGCAGTTCTTTTTGCTCGTGCGTCAGACCGGTGGGAATATCTACAATGATCTGTACATATTCGTCGCCTTTGCCCACGCTGTTCAGCCGCTGAATACCTTTACCCTTCAGCTTAAATACGGCGCCCGGCTGTGTACCGGCAGGCATATTGTACTTCACATTGCCGTCCAGGGTGGGCACCTGTAATTCTGCGCCCAGGGTGGCCTCGGTAATGCTTACGTGCTTGTTGTACCACACATTATAGCCGTCCCGGGTAAAGTCCTTGTGCTTCTTGATCCGCACTTCAATATGCAGATCACCGGCAGGGCCGCCGTTCATACCGGCGTCGCCGTTACCGCGCACGGTCACAACCTGGCCGTTATCAATCCCGGCGGGAATGTTGATTTCAATTTGCCGCGCGGCACGCACCTTGCCCTTGCCGCCGCACTTTTTGCAGGGGTCGTCTACGATTTTGCCCCGGCCGCCGCAGCGGGAGCAGGTGTGCTGGCTGTTCATTACACCGAAGGCGGTGCGCTGCTGCACATTGACTACGCCGCGTCCTTGGCAGTCCGGGCAGGTCTTGGGACTGGTGCCTTTCGCCGCACCGGTGCCGCCGCACGCAGAGCAATCCTCGACCCGCTGGGTGCTGACGGTCTTTTTGCAGCCCTTGGCTGCTTCTTCAAAGGTCAGGGTCACAGACGCCCGCACATCCCGACCGCGCGCCGGCGCATTGGGGTTGCGCCCGCCAAAGCCGAAGCCGCCGCCTCCACCGCCAAAGATGGAGGAGAAGATATCGCCCAGGTCAATGTCGCCGCCGTCAAAGCCAAAGCCACCGCCGCCGTAGCCGCCCTGTCCGGCGCCGTAGTTGGGGTCAACCCCGGCAAAGCCGAATTGGTCGTATCGGGCTTTCTTTTGGGGATCGCCCAGCACCTCGTAGGCCTCGTTACATTCCTTGAATTTGGCCTCGGCCACCGGGTCGTCCGGGTGCAGGTCCGGGTGGTACTTCTTGGCGGTTTTGCGGTATGCTTTTTTGATCTCATCCTCCGAGGCGCCTTTGCTTATGCCCAGCACCTCGTAGTAATCTCGTTTTTCTTCAGGCATAGTAGCCTCCGTCGTTTAGATTTCAGTATAGATAACGGTATAGGCAGGCGGCAATACTGGTGTATTACCGCCTGCCGCCGTTCCTGAGAGGGGATTAGTTATCGTCCACCTCGGTGTAGTCTGCGTCGGTATAACCGGCGTCATTGCCGCCCTGTGCTGCATCTGCACCGGGTGCTGCGCCGGGCTGGGGACCCTGCGCGCCCTGGGTGGCTTCATAGATCTTTTGAGACACCTCGTAGAACTTGTTGGTCAGGTCCTCTTCGGCGCTCTTAATGGCGTCTGTGTTGTCGCCCTTCAGTGCTTCCTTCAGTGCGTCCAGCTTGGTGTTCAGCGCGCTCTTGTCGTCATCACTGAACTTGTCGCCGTTCTCGCTGAGCAGCTTCTCGGTTTGGTAAACCATCTGGTCTGCATTGTTGCGCAGGTCTACGGCCTCTCTCTTCTTCTTATCCTCGGCGGCGAACTGCTCTGCTTCTTTCACTGCTTTGTCGATGTCGTCCTTGCTCATGTTGGAGGAGGCGGTAATGCTGATGTGCTGCTCCTTGCCGGTGCCCAGGTCCTTGGCGCTTACATGCACAATGCCGTTGGAGTCAATATCAAAGGTCACTTCGATCTGGGGCACACCGCGGCGGGCGGGCATAATGCCGTCCAGGTGGAACATACCCAGGGTCTTGTTGTCCTTGGCAAACTCACGCTCACCTTGCAGCACGTGCACCTCCACGGAGGTCTGGTTGTCGGCTGCGGTGGAGAAGATCTGGCTCTTCTTGGTGGGGATGGTGGTGTTGCGCTCAATGATCACGGTGTTTACGCCGCCCATGGTTTCAATACCCAGGGACAGGGGCGTCACATCCAGCAACAGCAGGCCCTTTACATCGCCGCCCAGTACGCCGCCTTGCAGGGCAGCGCCCATAGCTACGCACTCATCCGGGTTAATGCCCTTAAACGGCTCTTTGCCGCTGAACTTCTTAATGGCTTCCTGTACGGCAGGAATACGGGTGGAACCGCCTACCAGCAGGATCTTGTCAATGTCGTTCATGGTCAGACCGGAGTCGCTCATGGCCTGGCGAACCGGGCCCATGGTAGCCTCTACCAGGTCTGCGGTCATTTCGTTAAACTTGGCTCTGGACAGGGTGGTCTCCATGTGCTTGGGGCCGGTAGCGTCTGCGGTGATGAAGGGCAGAGAGATCTGCGCCGTGGTCATACCGGACAGGTCGATCTTGGCTTTCTCTGCGGCTTCCTTAATGCGCTGCATAGCCATTTTGTCGCCGGACAGGTCAATGCCCTGTTCTTTCTTAAACTCGGCAACCAGCCAGTCCATAATCTTCTTATCAAAGTCATCGCCGCCCAGGTGGTTGTTACCGGCTGTTGCCAGTACTTCCTGTACGCCGTCGCCCATCTCAATGATGGATACATCGAATGTACCGCCGCCCAGGTCGTAGACCATCACTTTCTGGTCGTTTTCCTGGTCGATACCAAAGGCCAGCGCTGCAGCGGTGGGCTCGTTGATGATTCGCTTTACTTCCATACCGGCGATCTTACCGGCGTCCTTGGTGGCCTGACGCTGTGCGTCCGTAAAGTAAGCAGGCACGGTGATGACCGCTTCCGTTACCTTGTCGCCCAGGTAGCTCTCTGCGTCGCTCTTCAGCTTTTGCAGAATGATAGCGCTGATCTCCTGGGGGGTGTAGGCCTTGCCGTCAATGTTGACTTTGTAGTCGGAGCCCATGTGGCGCTTGATGGAAGCGATGGTGCGCTCCGGATTGGTGATGGCCTGGCGCTTTGCCACGTTGCCCACCATGCGCTCGCCGTCCTTGCTGAACGCCACCACGGACGGGGTGGTGCGGGCACCCTCTGCGTTGGGGATCACTACGGCTTCGCCGCCCTCGATCACGCTGACGCAGCTGTTTGTTGTACCTAAATCAATACCAATAATCTTAGACATAATGGAATACCTCCTGCTTATTGTTAATTTGCTGTTTTGACCATTGCCGGTCGGATGATCCGATCATCCATTTTATATCCCCGTTGAAAAACGTCGGTAATGACATTTTCATCCAGGTTCTCATCCTCCACATGCATCACTGCATGGTGCAGGTTGGGGTCAAAGGTTTCGCCCGGGGCACCGTAAGCGGTGACGCCCAGCTTCTCCAGGGTGGCAGTCAGACCGTCAAAGGTCATTTGCACGCCCTTTTGCAGGCCCTCAAAGTCCTGCTGGGTGGCGCCCAGCGCCCGCTCCAGATTGTCAAACACCGGGAGAAATGCCTCCACGGTCTTGCCGGTGGCGTAGGCGTAAGTGTCGCCCTTTTCTTTATCGCTGCGCTTGCGGAAGTTGGCGTATTCCGCCGTCAGCCGCAGCAGCTGATCTTTTGTGTCTGCCAGCTCCTTTTCCAGCGCCGCCGTAGGGTCGTCTGTTTGGGTCTGGTTGTTTTCTTCCGCCTGTGGCGGTGTGGTTTCGGTTTCTGTTTCGGCAGCGGCAGCCTGGGTGTTTGGCTTTTCCTCTGCCTGCTTCTTTTTAGCCATTGGTTATACCTCCTTCAGCAAGAAGATCTGTGGTTTTATTCATAATATATTGTGCCCGGGGCACAATGGTGGCGTAGTCCATGCGGGTGGAGCCGATCACGCCCAGGACCGCGCGCTGTTGGCTGTTGTAGTGCAGACTGCACAGCATGGTGGCTGTGTTTTTCAGCTCAAAGTACGGGTTCTCCTCACCGATAAACAGAGCGCTGCGAGCCGGGGCGTCGGCAAATTGCTTCGCCAGGGTCAAAAAGCGTGGCCGATTGGTGAGAAAGGTCAGCAGCTTATATACTTCGTTGCCCAGTTCCTCGTGAGAGAGCAAATTGGTCTCGCCGGCAAAGAGCAGGCTGTCCTGCCGCGTTTCCGCGCACAGGGCGCACAGACTGCTGAGCACCGGCAGCATATCAAAAATGCGGCTGCCCAGGGTCACGGCTGTGCTTTGCACCGTGGCGATGCTTACATCGCTGAGCCGGGTGCCGATGAATGTGCTGTGCATCACATCGTAAAAGGCGGCCATAAATCCGTCGTCCGCCGGGCAACTGAGCCGGCAAATCGAAGATTTGATACGCCCACCGGCGGTAAGCATGACCAACATGGCGCGGCCGCCTCCGGCAGGGATTAACTGCACGCCCTGAATCACATCGCCGGCGTCTGCCAGTGCGCAGCTAAAGGCGGCGCAGTGGGTGGCGTCTGCCAGCAGATCCGCCGCGTCAGCCAATAGGCGCTGGGCATCCCCTGCGTTGACGGACAGGCGTTCGTCGATCTTGGCTGTCTCATAAGGGGTCAGCGCCTTAGGCTCCATTAGGTGATCCACATAAAAGCGGTAGGCATTCTTGCCCGGCACACGGCCGCCGCTGGTATGGCGCTGCTCCAGGTAGCCCAGGTTGCTCAGGTGCGCCATTTCGTTGCGAATGGTGGCGCTGGACACAGCGTAAGGCAAAAGGTTGCACAGAGTTTTGGAGCCGATAGGCTCGCCTGTCTTGATGTAATACTCAATAATCAGGCGCAGTATGGCGGCTCTGCGTTCACCAAGCATTCCTTTCACCGTCCTTTACTGTGTTAGCACTCTATGCGCTTGAGTGCTAACTGTCTTTATATTATATCCATTTTGCCGTTTTGTCAACACCTTTTTTGCAAAATCTCAAAAAATTCACGGCTTTTTCATTTTTTGTTTATGGGTAAGATCCGTCTGCCGTCTTTTTATTCTTATTGGTATAAAAAAAGAGCACCCATAGGGTGCTCCTTGTGCGGATTCTCTTTAAGTGTTATGCAGCAACGGACTTTTCCGCAGTTTGCATGGCCGCTTTTTGCGCAGCGGCGCGTTTTTCCGTATCTGCCTTCTTGGTGGAGTGGCTGGCGGCGGAAGCTTGCAGCAGCTTATCGTTTTGCACGATCTCCTGCGTGGCTGCCTTGCTGTCGTCGATCTCCAGTATACGGAATACCTGTTCCTGCTCTTCCGGTGCGGTTACTGCGGTTTTGGCGGCGGTGTACTGCTTGGGCTTGCTCTTTTTCTTGGCACTGCCCTGATAGGTGTAGATAAAGCCGTAAAAAGTCTGGCCGTAATGGTAGGTGTAGTCGGTGACGGTCTTGGTGTCAAAATAGGTGCCGCCGTAGTGGGACTCGGAAATGGTAATGCTGCCGTTCTTGTGGATCTGCTCCACCACGGCCACATGGTTGCTCCAAACCACCACTGCGCCCACCTTGGGCTTGCTGCCGTACTTGTAATAGCCGCCCTGCTTGTTAATGCTCCACCACTCGCCGGCGTTGCCGTGGGTGATCTTGGGGGCCTTACCGTTCATCTCGTACACCCGGCCGTAGGCGTAGGCTACGCAGTTGGGCATACCGTAGCCGGTCTGGCTGTAACGGTTCAGCTTGCTGTTATAATAGGCGTTGTCTGAGGTGGGGGCGGTCAGCCGGGGCTTGTAATGGCTCCTTGCGGACTCTGCCGACACGGTAGACGGGAATACGATGCAAAAAATAAGCAGAGAAATAAGGGCTATGATTGCCTTTTTCATCAAAAACCTCCCTTTGTTGGGCTTATGCCGCAACAACGGTGAGGATTGTAACACATTTGTAACTTTTTAATCTATGGTAAATCTATACAACGAATTTGTAACCATTCTGTAATAATTAAGCAACTTCCACAAACTTGCCCCTTTTCCCTTGACAAAACCGCCTTAGTATCGCAACACTTGTCTAATACTGCTCTTAAGTTGCATAAAATAGGGCAAAAAAACCGGCGCCCTCCGTTCTGCCGCCGGGGAGCGGCAGGGGAGAGCGCCTGTGCGTTCGCTTTGCTTTATTATAATATATAACTTATGACATTATAATAGGCATGGCCGTTAAATGCGGGCTACGCCGTCCTTCCGTGCAGCTTCTGCCACAGCGGCAGCCACGGTGTCCTTGATCCGGGGATCAAAGGCGTGGGGCAGAATATACTCCGGTTTTAACTCTGCATCGCTGACCAGGGAGGCGATGGCATACGCGGCGGCAATCTTCATATTTTCCGTAATGGCAGCGGCGCGCACATCTAACGCCCCGCGGAAGATACCGGGGAATGCTACCACGTTGTTGATCTGGTTGGGGAAGTCGGAGCGCCCGGTGCCTACAATTTTGGCACCGGCAGCGGCTGCCTCATCCGGCAGAATCTCCGGCGTGGGGTTGGCCATGGCCAGCACAATGGGATCCGGGTTCATGGTGTGGATCATCTCCTGGGTCAGCACACCGGGTGCAGACACGCCGATGAAGATGTCCGTGCCCTTTACCGCTTCTGCCAGGGTGCCCTGTACCTTGCCTTTATTGGACACGGCGGCGATCTCTGCCTTGCTGGCGTTTAACTTATCGCGGCCTTCGTAGATGGCACCGGTGCGGTCACACATGATCACATCGCCCAGGCCCAGGGTCAGCAGCAGCTTGGCAATGGCAATGCCTGCAGCGCCGCTGCCGTTGATCACGGCCTTGCACTGGTCAAGGGGCTTGCCGGTGATTTTTGTGGCATTGATCAATGCGGCAGAGACCACAACGGCGGTGCCGTGCTGGTCGTCGTGGAAAATCGGAATATCGCAGCGTTCTTTCAGCTTCTGCTCGATCTCAAAGCAGCGGGGCGCGGCAATATCCTCCAGGTTGATCCCGCCAAAGGAACCGCTGATATTATACACCGTCTCTACAAATTCGTCCACGTCCTTGGTGCGCACACACAGGGGGAAGGCGTCTACGCCGCCGAATTCCTTAAACAGCACGCATTTGCCCTCCATAACGGGCATACCGGCCTCCGGGCCAATATCGCCCAGACCCAGTACCGCAGAGCCGTCGGTGATCACCGCTACCATATTCCAGCGGCGGGTCAGCTCCCAGCTTTTGTTGTAATCTGCCTGAATCGCCAGACAGGGCTCGGCCACACCGGGGGTGTAGGCCAGGGACAGGGCGTCCTTGTTGTCCACCTTGGCCCGTGCCACCACTTCAACTTTGCCTTTCCACTCACCGTGGAGTCTTAATGATTCTTTTCTGTAATCCATAGTTACCTCGCTTATTCCCAGGGGAACTTGTACTGGGTCAGACCCAGTTCGTCCCGAACTTCCAAAATTTCTTTCTGCACAGAGTCGTTGATGGGCACACCGCTGTCCTTGCGCTGCTGCCAGATCTCCCACTCTTTTTCGCCGGCGGTGAAAATGCGGTCGGCGCCCGGCGCTTTTTGAGAGGCACGCACACTGCGGAGAATTTCGCCGGCTTTTTTACGGGTCAGCTCCTGACCCAAGAAGTGATCGGTGTCAATGGCAATGAAGAAGTGGCCCAGGTGATAGGGGCGAATGTTGCCGTCCTCGTCCTTGCCGTCCAGATCTTTGCCGTAGGCACCGTCTTGCAGCACGGCGGAGAGCAGCTCGATCACCATGGCGTAGCCGTAGCCTTTGTAGCCGCCCAGGGCTTCGCCAATGCCGCCCAGGGTGGTCAGTGCTGCGTCGCCGCTGCGAATCTTCTTCAGCGCCTCGCCGCTGTCGCCGGAGATGGGCTGACCGTCCCGACCGATTACCGTGCCCGGATGCACGTCCTCGCCAATGCGGGCGTAGTATTCGATCTTGCCATTCTGGGTAATGGAGGTAGCGCAGTCGATGAGAAAGTCAAAGTCCTCATCGGTTGGAATGCCTACGGTCAGCGGGTTGGTGCCGAACATACCCTCCACACCAAAGGTGGGCGCCACAGAGGGGCGGGCGTTGGTGCCGGTGATGCCGATGCAGCCGGCCTTGGTGGCCATGGTGGCGTAGTAACCGGCAATGCCGTAGTGGCAGCTGTTGCGCACGGCCACCATGCCCATACCGTATGCCTTGGCCTTATCAATGGCCATCTGCATGGCCCGATGGCCGATCACCTGACCCATGCCGTTGTGGCCGTCTACCACGGCGGTGGTGGGGGTTTCTTTTAAGATCTCAAACTGGGTCACCGGATTTTGGATCCCGGCTTTGATCCGATCCAGGTAAATGGGCTTAAACCGGTTGCAGCCGTGGCTTTCAATGCCGCGGCGGTCGGACTCCAGCAAAACATCCGTGCAGATCTTGGCGTCCTCTGCGGGAATGCCGTAGCCGATGAAAGCGTCTGTCACAAAATTGGTGATCAGATCCCAGGGTACAATGACTTTTGACATAATGGGTTCTCCTTGTTGTGGAATAGAATTTGGGTGCGGCTTTGCCGCAAAATAAAAAGAAGAACAAAGCACCCGTTGCCGCGCGCCTTGTCCCCCCTGATTAACTTATGTATAAATCGGTATATTTAGCGTTCCCAGTTTCTGGAGCGCTCTACCGCCCGCTTCCAGTCGGTGTACTTCCGGTTACGCAGCCCCTCTTCCATGGAGGGTACAAAAATCTTGTCTACTTGGCGGTTGGCCTCGATCTCCGCCGTGTCTTTCCACACACCGGTAGCCAGCCCGGCACAGTAGGCAGCGCCCAGAGCTGTGGTCTCCACATTCTTGGGTCGATTCACATTTACGCCGGTCATATCCGCCTGCATCTGCATCATAATATCGCTGACGGAAGCGCCACCGTCCACCCGAAGGTCCTTGAGGATAATGTCGGAATCCTTCATCATGGCTTCCAGCAGGTCGGTCATTTGGTAAGTAATGCTTTCCAGTACCGCGCGGCATACATGGAATTTGTTGATCCCACGGGACAGACCGATCATGACCCCGCGGGCATACATATCCCAGTAGGGAGCGCCCAGCCCGGTAAAGGCCGGCACAAAGTACAGTCCGCCGGAATCCGGCACCGTGGCGGCGAATTTGTCGCACTGGGGCGCGTTCTCAATCAGCCCCAGCTCATCGCGCAGCCACTTGATCACACTGCCGGCGTTAAAGGCGGAGCCTTCCAGCGCATAGGTGATCTTGCCGTCCAGTCCCCAGGCAATGCCGGAGAGCAGGTTGGAGCGAGAGTCTACCCGCTTTTCGCCGGTGTTCATCAGCAAAAAGCAGCCGGTGCCGTATGTATTCTTGGCCTGGCCGGACTCAAAGCAGCCCTGGCCGAAGAGTGCACCCGGCTGGTCGCCGATGGCGCCTGCAATGGGCACACCGGCAATGTCCTCAATGCCGGTGATCTTAGCCACTTCGCCGTAAATGCAGCTGGATGGCTTTACCTCCGGCAGCATGGACATGGGAATGCCCAGCTTTTCACATAAAAACGGATCCCAACACAGCTTGTCAATGTCAAAGAGCATGGTGCGGCAGGCATTGGAGTAATCGGTCACATGCACTTTGCCGTTGGTCAGGTTCCAGATCAGCCAGCTGTCAATGGTGCCGAACAGCAGCTCGCCCCGCTCCGCCTGCTCTCGGGCGCCCTCCACATGGTCCAGGATCCATTTGATCTTGGTGCCGCTGAAGTAGGCGTCGATCAGCAGACCGGTGGTGCTCTTTACATAATCGTTCAGTCCCTGCGCCTTCAATTCCTCGCACAGGTCCGCCGTGCGGCGGCACTGCCATACGATGGCGTTATAAATGGGACGACCGGTCTCCTTCTCCCACACCACGGTGGTCTCTCGTTGGTTGGTAATGCCGATGGCGGCAATCTCCTTGGGATCCACCGCTTCCTTGCGCAGCACGGTCAGTATGGCGCTGATCTGGCTAAACAGAATTTCCATCGGGTCGTGCTCTACCCAGCCGTTCTCCGGATAGTGCTGGGTGAATTCATTTTGCGCCTTGGCGACGATCTCACCCTTTTTGTTGAAAATGATGGCTCTGGAACTTGTGGTTCCCTGGTCCAGGGCCAAGATATACTTCTTTGCCATAAAGATTCCCCTCTCCATGTCGGTAAGACCGTGCATCGCCGGCGCTTTTTCCCCTAAAAAAGCGGAAAGGCAGATGCACGATCATCTGCCTTTCTATTTTACTTGAATTTAAGTGAATTGTCAATTCAAACAGGGCAACTTTGATAAAAAAACCACACTTTTTGCCGCAATTTTTGACAGGAATTGACAAATGGTGAAAAGTGCAAATCAGATGTGATCCTCAATGTAGTTGACAATGTCGCCCACAGTCTCGATCTTCTCGATGATCTCGTCCGGTACTTCAACCTTGAACGTATCTTCCACACTCATAACAATGTCGATGGCGTCCAGACTGTCGGCCCCCAGGTCGTCCACCAGCAGGCTCTCCATGGTGATGTCCTCCGGGTCACACTCCAGCTGCTCCACCAAAATGTCTTTCATTTTATCCAGTACCATAACTGCTCATCTCCAAAAAACTGTTGTTAATACAAGTCTTATATGCTATCATATTATATAATTCCTATAAAAAAGTCAATGCTTTCGGCAATATTTTTTTGAGCCGGGAGCGGAAAGGGAAAAATCATGATGCACTACGCACTGATCGGTCACCCGCTGGGTCATTCTCTCTCTCCCCAAATTCACCGGGCGCTGCTGGCTGCCGCGCACCTGGAGGGGGACTACCGGTTGTTGGATATTGCACCGGAGGATCTGGCGAACCGGCTGCCGGAACTGCAAACGCTGCGTGGATTTAATGTTACCATTCCCCACAAGCAAGCGGTGCTGTCGGCTATGGCAGAACTGGACGAAAAGGCGGCGCTTTTTGGGGCGGTGAATACGGTGGCGGTGCGGGACGGCAAATTCTACGGCTACAATACGGACTGCTACGGTTTTTTGCGCTCCTTGTCCGCAGCGGGCATTCCGCTGGCCGGACGCGTGCTGGTACTGGGCACCGGCGGCGTGGCGCGTATGTTTGCCTTTGAGGCGGTGCTGGCAGGTGCGGCGGTGACCCTGGCTGCCCGCACACCGTCGAAAGGTTGTGCCTTGGCGGCAGAAATTGCCGAAAAATGCGGCCGCGCGGTGACGGTGACGGATTTTAACAGCGTGACCGGTGACTGGGATCTGATTGTCAACGGCACCCCGGTGGGTATGTTCCCCAAGGTGGACGCTTGCCCGCTGGAGCCGGGTGTGCTGGCCCACACGGCTGCGGTATTTGACGCCATTTATAATCCAATGGAAACCCGGCTGCTGCGCCTGGCTCGACAAAACGGTGCCAAGGTGGTGAACGGTCTGCCCATGCTGGTGTGGCAGGCAGCGGTAGCCCAGGAGATTTGGAATGATGTGACCTACACCCCTGCCCAGGTGCAGCGGGTGATCGAGCAAATGGAGGAACTGCTGTAATGAATATTGTGCTTTGCGGCTTTATGGGCAGCGGCAAGACCGTGGTGGGCAAAGAGCTGGCCAAAATTATGGGTCGCCGGTTTGTGGATACGGATCAGCTGGTGGAGGCTCGCAGCGGCGTGTCTATTCCGGCTATTTTTCAGGTGCACGGGGAAGACTATTTTCGAGAGCTGGAGCGTGCGGCCTGCGCAGAGGCGGCAGAGATTCCCAACTGCGTGATCTCCACCGGCGGCGGGGCACTGACCTTTGACGAGAATGTACGGACCCTGCGCACCACCGGCAAGATCGTGCTGCTGGACGCGTCCTTTGAGGTGATCTGTCAGCGGGTGGGCAACGGCGCCAACCGCCCTTTATTTCGGGATCCGGTGCAGGCCAAGGCACTGTATGACGCTCGCCAGGCCAAGTATCGTGCAGCGGCAGATTATGTGGTGGACGGCGACGCCTCTGCCCGCAAAACAGCGCTGACCATTGCCGATCTGTTTCGCTAAAGGGTACATTTTGTACCAAATTCGCACTTTAAGTTGAAAAATGCGGCAACGTGTGTTATAATGCCTTAGTTATATCCGGTGTTTGGCTGCGTTAGGCAGCGCAAAATTATTGCCGCCCTGAGCGGATCGAGGTGTATCTATGCCGAAGGTGAAAAAATTAAAGCGCGCGCTTGCGCACGATACACGGGTGTTCCAAAAGTATCAAAACCTGCTAATGGAGCTGACCCGTAAGAATATTAAGTTAAAGTACCGGGACTCCTGGATCGGTATTTTGTGGAGCTTTTTGCAGCCGCTGCTGAACATGATCGTGCTTTCCGTGGTGTTCAGCGGAATCTTTGGCCGCAGCAATAAGGGTGTGATCTGCTACCCGGTATTTCTGTTTACCGGCCGGTTGATGTTTGATTTCTTTACATCTTCCACCAAACAGGCTATGACCTCCTTCCGCCGCAATGCGGGGATCATTAAGAAGGTTTATGTGCCCAAGTATATGTACCCGCTTAGCTCCATTCTCTCTTGCTATGTAACCTTCGCCATCTCGCTGCTTTGCCTGGTGAGCGTGTGGATCTTCTTTAAGCTTACCGGAATCAGCAACGGCCACGCCCTGCACCTAAACGGCTACGCAGTGCTGTTCTTTGTGCCCATGTTCATTCTGTTGGTGTTCTGCACCGGCGTGGGTATGATCCTGTCCGTGATGTCCGTTTACTTCCGGGATGTGGAGTATATTTGGGATGTGCTGTGTCACCTGCTGTTTTATATGGTGCCTATCATTTATCCTCTGTACCGCATTACCTCCGACTGGATCGTGGTACTTATTAAGATCAACCCACTATATTCGATGATCGAGCTGTTCCGCCAGTGTATTCTGTACGGCCAAATGATGACCTGGAATTTGCTGCTGTATGCCTCGGTGGTGTCGCTGGTCACCCTGGCTATCGGGCTGTTCGTCTTTAATAAGTGTAGTGACAAGCTGATCTTCCACCTGTAAAGGGAATGAATAAACCCCATTGCCAATTCTTGGCAATGGGGCTTTTTATGTTATTTTGCAGTTACGCCGTAGTGCTTCTGTATGTCGGCGGTGAATTTTTTGGCGTGGTCCAGCGCCTCTTGAGAATAGACCAGGTAATCGTATTCTGTAACCTGCTGAAAGGTCAGCGTCGTGGTTGGCAGTGGGCGGGTTTGTGTGCGATCCAGGCAAAAGCTGTACAGCGTGGTGTCCGTGGCGTTGGTGGTGGCCTGGTATTCTCGGCAGGGTAGGGTGCGCTGGTACAGGTCCATGTATTCCATAGGGCGGACAAACAGCAGGTATTTGTGACCTACTGCCAGGGGCAAACCGGTGCCGGTGTCGCAGTGCAGCTTGCCGTCGCTCATTTTTTCCATGGACATGAGCAGATACAGCACCACCGTGTTGCCTGCCTGCTCCCGATCGGTGGTTTTTAGCACCTTGGCGGTGTAGCGCAGGTTGTTGTAGGTGGGCTGCATACCGGTGATCTCCACTTGCAGGGGGATCCGGTCTTGCAGCTGCTCCACCGCTGTGCTTATGTCTAACATTTCAGCTTCCGTGTTGCGCTCCTCTTGGTAATCCACAGGCAGATCGCAAATGGCCGCCGCCACCTTTTCCGGGTCCTCTAAGTCGTGGGCGCGGGTGGCCCGCAGCACAATGCCGAATATGACGGCGCACACCACCAGAATCAGGCAGCCCAGCGCCAGTCCCTGCTGCATGGTCAGTTGTTTTTTACGCAAGGTGCCCCGCCTCCATTCGCAGTATTTTGGTGCACAGGTGCTCTAAAGTGGCCCGGTCGTGGCTGGCGATGAGAAAGGTGGTGCCTGCCTCCCGGTTCATACGAAGAATTTCTTCTTCCAGCACCTGCACGCTGTCATCGTCCAGTGCGTTGGTGGGTTCGTCCAGCAGCACCAATTCCGGTTGGTTCATCAGCGCCTGGATCAGGCTGACCTTTTGGCACATACCCAGGGAGTATTTTTTCATGGGGCGCCGGTCCGCCGGGTCCAGCCCAAAGCGGGTGAGCCAGCCGTCCAGTTCGCCGTCACTGATCTTGTGATCGGACAGGTCGTTGAGCATTTGCAGATTTTGGCGGCCGCTTAGGTATTCGTAGAGAAATACATTCTCGATCACCAGCCCTACATGAGGCGCATAGACCCCGTTGCCCACCCGAGTGCCGCCTACGGTGGCTGTGCCGGTGGTGGGGGTCATCAGCCCGGCAATGGCCCGCAGCAGCATGGTCTTGCCGCAGCCGTTTTGCCCGGCCAGGCCGTAAATACCGCCGCTTTCCAGCGTCAGGTCTATGTGGTCCAGCACGGTTTTGCCCCGCAGAGTCTTGGTATAGTCTTGCAATATGATTTTTGGCATAGTCCACCTCACAAAATATCTTTTGTCTTTAGCACCCGGCCCCATAGCAGCACCCACACCGCCAGCAGTGCGCTGCCTGCGGTGTAGTAAACCCACAGGGGATAGGCAAAGAGCGCTTCGTCCGTGGGAAATGCACTGCACAGGCACCAAAGCACCGGATTGTATTGGCGCAGCGGTACCGGCAGCAAAAACAGCGCCATCACCGCCAGCAAAAAGGCGGCGGCACCCAGCAGTACGCCTGCTTTTTCGCCCCGGGTCACGCACAGACCGGCGCACAGCACCGCAAAGCCAAAGAGCACCAGCGTGTCGCTAAATAGGCTGATCCCCATTAGTCGAACTGCGGCACCGGCAGGCAGGGCGTGGACGGCCACCGTGGCACACAGCGCCTGGGCACCGCAATACAGCAGGTTGTACAGCAGAGTTACTGCCAGCAGTCGCCCCATTTCTGCCCGGTAAAAGCGCAGATAGCGCCCCCGGCGGGTGGCGATGAATACCCCTTTTACTTGGTATTCCCGACTGAATAGTCCGCCCAGCAGGGGCACGCCGATGAGCAGGTGCAGCAGACTGCGCAGCACTTGGGGATCGGTGCTGTTCTCCGTCAGCATCAGCTCCGTTCCCTCTCGGGCGGTCAGATAGGCCGCAGTCCAGGTATCCGCAGGGGTCTGATGCAGCTGGAACAGACTGTGCAGTCCGCCCAGCAGCAACCCCAGTGCACAGATGACCAGCGGGTATCGGTTGGTTGCAAGGGTGCGCTTCATAAGCAGTTCCTCAATTTCTTTGGTACGATCAACGCCGGTAGGAATGCCAGCGCCAGGTAAAAGGCCATACAGATGGCAAAACCGGCAGGGGTCGGGACGGTGGGGTTCATCCCGTATAGATAGCTGAGAATATTCAGCGGCCAATCCGGCGTTAAGATCAGCAGATATTCAATGCCCTGTACCACCAAAAACATGATGGTATAGGTAAAAATGCGGTTGCGAACGAAAAAGGAAAATTGCCAGGCTGCCACCGCAAACAACCCGGCGACCAGGGCGGACAGCAGCATATAAAGCAGATAGTACAGATAAGGCGAGTACAGATACAGATGCTGGAAAAAGAAGTGCGGGTCACTGACATAATTCCAGTATGTATAGTCTTGAAACAGATCCCAGCCGTAGCGCTGGGTGCCGTTTAAGGGAAAGGCGATCAGGCACAGCCCCATATTCAGCGCCTGGGTGGCAAATATAGGTAAAAAGCCGCCGCAAAAGACGGCGACCAGTTTGGAGCGATAGTAACGGCCAATGCCCATTTTGCCCAGCAGCGGCGCCAGTAGGTGATTGTTGCGCTCATACAGAGAACTGTCAGAAAAAGAAATGCAGGCCAAAATCGGGAACAGATACATAAAGTACGGTGTGGTAAAACTTAATCCGTGAGTAGAATACGCACTGTACGGCGTGGGCTGGGCAATGGCGTCCAAGTGCATGTTGCGTAGGCACATGGCCACAAAGTAGCCCACGGCATACAACACCCCAAAGGCCATAGCGACCCAAAATCCCGGTGACCGCACCAGCAGCCGCATTTGACAGCGCAAGCATTTTTTCATGGGATCCGTCCTTTCTGACGGCAACCGTGCAGCAGTTGCCCACTGCACGGTTGCTCTGTGTTTATGAGATTTTGTCACCGGAGATGGCGTAGGACAAGCCCTTTGTTTGTGCAGAGGCTTGTGATCCGTAGAACCGAATCGTATCCCCTTTGCTTGTGGATACACCAGATTTGTAATTGATATTGTATGTGGAATTACTTGATGTTACAAGAATCAGTTTTTTGTCAGACAAGACCTTGGATTTGGTTGTGTCCTTTACCCAAATGTAGCAAAAATAGTTAGTTTTTTGCCCACTGCTTCTTTGTGCAATAATACCGCTGGCTTTGTCGCTTGGGAATTCTTTTTTTACATCACCAATTGTTGATGTGGCACTGTTGGCCTTAATGGTGGCAATGCCGTATTTGGAACTGGCCATTGCGGTGATGGAACCAACGGAAATGATGGTAACTAAGAACACACAGAGAAAGCTGATGAGTCTTTGTCGTTTAGAACTTTTCATTTTAGACCTCCTAAGTTAAAAAATAAGGTTGGTGGTTGAATAGAAAAGCGCTTTCCTATACTTATATGTGTGAATTAGACAAAAAGTGACAAAAAATTTCAGAATTATAGATTATTTATCATTTTTAGCAGCTTTTTCTTTAATCGTTGGTGTTGTTTGCGCACGGTCGCTTCCTGTATGTTTTGTTGTTTTGCTATTTCTTTCAATTTCAGCTTTTGTCTATAGTGTAATATGTATAAGGTGCGTTCTTTGTCATTTAGTGCAGAAAGGATCGATACTGCCTGCTGTTGAATTTCATCGTCCGTTATCATTAAGTCCAACAAATCGGGATTGTAAGGAACATTTTCTATAAATTGTTCCATTTCTTCTGTGGTTGAGAAATTGTAAATCCCTTTTTGTTGCTGTGCACAGACGAGTCGTTTGCCTTGATTAACGGCGACTTTGTATATCCAAGCCATGGGGTTTTGTATTTCTTTCCCTTGTGCCAAATTGTCATACAAGGAAAAGAAAGCTTCTTGCACACAATCCTCAGCATCATCTATGGAAAAGCCGAAGTAGCGCATACATACCCCAAGGACCTTTTGCCGGTGCATATTGCACTGCCGAATTATATTGTATATCTGCTCTCTTTCCATACGCCCCCCGAACATCGTAAAAACGCTTCTATTATATAGTGTGGCAAAATGGGAAAATACGCCAAAAACATCCTAAAAATTTACAAATTTTGACTAAAATATGTAAAAATAGACGGCAGAGTACTGCCGTCGGATGATGGGGTTACAACTGATTTTCTTCTTGATAGGCTTTGCTTTGCTCCACATGGGCCACATCCGGAATGGGGGTGTGCATTTCTGTTTTGCCGTCCGGCTGGACGGTGGGGTTGGTAATATTTTCGCAGTAGCGGGCGGTGACCTCGCCGGCGGTCAGGGCGTACTTCTCGCGATAATCCCGGTAACGGCCGGGTGCGTGGCGCACCGGCGCGTCCCAGTTATTCAGGCTGTTTTCCGTTTGGGGAAAGTGGCGGTTATTCTGCATGGTCGCACAGTTGTGCCGCCACGGCTTTTAAGTCCTCCAGGGAATTGATCTTGGCGCCGGATTGAATGATATTCTCTTTTACGTTCTCCGGCAGGGCGTTAAAGTATTGGTTCATCTCCGGCGTTAAATGAAATAAATCGGGCATACTGAAAACCTCCTTCGGTTTTAGTATGCCCGTTTTTTGCGCTCATTGGTTGTTTGATTTTTCCAATTTTTGTGGCTTTTCGTAAGCGGCCAGCAGCGCACCCAGCAGGACCACCAGGGCGCAGAGTATGTCTTTGGTGCCGGGGACCTGGTGCAAAAGCAGGTAAGAGAACGGCAGCGACCAGGCGGCGTAAGTGATGTTCAGGGGCATGGCCTTGCCGGTGCCCAGCTTGCCCAGCGCCTTGTAGTAGCACAGATAAGAGGCGGTGCCGCACAGGGCAGACAGGGCGATGATCCACAGTGCCCGCGTGCCAAACAGTCCGGCGGTAAAGCCCCAGCCCTTGCAGGCCGGCAGCAAAATAATGGCATAGGTCAGCGCCGACACCGGCTGGCGGATTTGCAGCGCCTGGGCGTTGGTGACGGTGCTGCTTTGTAGTCCGTAGGTGCAGATGACCCCCTCTGCTGCCCAGCCGATACAACACAGCAGTGCGCAGCCAAAGCCCAGTAGCTGTCCCTTTGGCAGCGCCGCGCCGGGGGTATAGCCCAGAGCGATCACCCCGCCGATACTCAGCGCCAGACCGATCAGGCCGGTAGGGCGCAATTTTTCCTTTAAAAAAAAGTGTGCCAGCACCGTGCCCAGTGCCGGGTACAGTGCGGAGATGATGGCGGTGTACGCCGGGCCGATGGCGTTGATGGCCAGCACATAGCCGGTCATACCCACCGGGCCGCCCAGCAGTGCGCCCAGCGCCACAAAGCGGCCGCCCCGGGTGCGTAGCGCTTGCCATACTGCCTTGTATTGGCGGCGCAGCCCGGTATAGCCCAGCATCCACAGGGAAGAGCACAGGTCGTGCAAAAAGGTGCTGGCAAAGGGTGCCAGTATTGCTGCTCTGGGGTCGCCGGTAAACACCGGCAGCGCCAGAGCCATGCCCAGTATGACCGTGTCCAGCGCCCAAAGGGCGCCGCCTGCCAGTCCGGTTAACATAGGCTCCTCCTTAGTCCAGTAATTCTGCCAAAATGGTGTTCGATACCAGCATACCCCGGGGGGTTAGGGAAATGCGACCGTTGGCGCGGCGCATAAATCCCCCGGCAATGTACGGCGCCGGATCGCGGGCGAGCCAGTCCTCCGGTATGCCCCGGTTCAGTCGCAAGCCTAAGAGAATTTGCTCCTCTCGGTCGCCGCCGGGGCCTTCGTCCTGCCAGATCCAGTCCCGGTCAAAGTAAAAGCGCCGACCGTTCCACAGGGAGTGGGCGCTGGGTCCCAGCCCCAAGTACGGCTCCAGCAGCCAGTATTTCAAGTTGTGGCGGCTCTCGTACCCCGGGCTGGCAAAGTTGCTGATCTCGTACTGGGCAAAGCCCAGCTGTCCCAGCCGCTCCACCGTTTGCAGGTACATTTGGCACACGGTGTCCTCCTCCGGCAGCGCCAGCTTGGCTTGCAGGCGGTCAAAGGGGGTGCCCGGTTCGATCTTCAGCAGATAGGCGCTGATGTGGGTCACCTGCATACGCGCAATAAAGGCAAAGGTTTCCTCCAAGCTGTCCGGGGTCTGTTTTGGGGTGCCCAGCATCACATCCAGGCTAATGTTGGTAATGCCTGCCGCTTTGGCTGCCGCTACGGTGCGGGCCACTTCCCCGCTGCCGGCACGGCGCCCCAGGGCGAACCGTTCCCGATCCACGGCGCTTTGCATACCGATGCTCACCCGGTTGATCCCCGCCGCTGCGTACTGCTCCATATCCCCGGTCAGGTCCTTGGAGGGGTTGCACTCTACGGTGATCTCCGCCGCCGGGTCAATGGCAAAGTGATCTCGCACCGCCTGCAAAATGCCGGTGAGCACCTGTGGCTCCAGGATGGAGGGGGTGCCGCCGCCAAAGTACACAGTGTCAAAACTGCCGGTATAGTCTTGCATTTGCCCTCCCAGCTTCTCGGCAAAAGCGTCGGCGGCTGTCGGGGTGTACTTGGTGCTGTAAAAATCGCAGTACGGGCACTTGGAAAAACAAAAAGGAATATGAATATAAAGACCTGCGGCCATACTTCACACTCCTTTTTGCGTTCATTTTTGATTTATTTTCTGCGGCTTTCCGCTTTCAGTCGCAGGGATTTGTCCAAGATCATCTTGCGCAGACGAATGCTCTTGGGGGTCACTTCCAGCAGCTCATCGTCTGCCAGGAATTCCATGCTCTGTTCCAAAGACAGCGTGGTGGGGGGCACCAGCTTCAGCGCCTCGTCGGAGCCGCTGGCTCGGGTGTTGGTTACATGCTTTTTCTTGCACACATTGCACACAATGTCCTCGTCCTTGGCGCATTCGCCCACGATCATACCCTCGTACACCTCTACACCGGGACCAACGAACAGCCGCCCTCGGTCTTGAGTGTTCCACAGGCCGTAGCCGCTGGTGGTGCCGGTCTCGTGCACCACGATGGAGCCGTGGGTGCGGGTAGCGATTTCACCCTTGTAGGGTTCATACCCGCCAAACAGCTGGTTCATAATGCCGTTGCCGTTGGTGTCCGTCAAGAACTCGCTGCGGTAGCCGATCAGCCCGCGGGCGGGGATCTTGATCTCCAGGTGGGTCATGCCGGTGGAGCGGGTGTCCATGTTCTCAATCTCGCCTTTGCGGGAGCACAGCTTCTCCATCACGGCGCCTACATAGGCCTCCGGCACTTCAATGATGGCCAGCTCCATAGGCTCCAGGGTCTTGCCGGTCTGGGGATCCTTTTTCAGAATGACCTGAGGACGGCTGACGGCGAATTCATAGTTCTCTCGCCGCATGGTCTCAATGAGAATGGACAGGTGCAGCTCACCTCGGCCGGATACCTTAAAGGTGTCCATACTGTCCGTTTCTTCCACCCGCATGGACACGTTGGTCTCCACTTCCTTAAACAGGCGGTCCCGCAGGTTGCGGGAGGTGACATACTTGCCCTCACGCCCGGCGAAGGGGGAGTCGTTGACCATAAAGTTCATGCTGATGGTGGGCTCATCAATTTTTACAAAGGGCAGCGGCTCCACGCACTCCGGGGCGCACAAGGTCTCGCCGATGTTCAGGTCCGCAATACCGGCCACGCAGATCAGGTCGCCCATGACCGCTTCCTCTACCGGCACCCGCTTCAGCCCCTCAAATTGGTACAGCTTGGTGACCCGGATGTTTTCCCGGGTATCATCCCGGCGGCACAGCACATAGGGCGCGTTGACTTTTACGCTGCCTCGCTCCACACGGCCCACGCCGATACGGCCCACATAGTCGTCATACTCCAAAGAGGAGAACAGTACCTGGGTGGGGCCCTCCGGGTCGCCCTGGGGAGATGGAATGTACTTTAAGATGGCGTCCAGCAGCGGGCGCATATCGCCGCTGCGCACATCCGGCTCTGTGCCGGCGTAGCCGTCCTTGGCGGAGGCGTAGATCACCGGGAAGTCGATTTGGTCATCGTCTGCGCCCAGCTCAATAAACAGGTCCAGTACCTCGTCTACCACTTCGGCAGGGCGGGCGCCGTCCCGGTCAATCTTGTTGACCACCACCAGCGGCGTCTTGTGCAGACCCAGCGCCTTTTTCAGCACAAAGCGGGTCTGGGGCATACAGCCCTCAAAAGCGTCTACCAGCAGCAGAACGCCGTCTACCATGGTAAGAATACGCTCTACCTCGCCGCCAAAGTCCGCATGGCCGGGCGTGTCTACAATGTTGATCTTGGTGTTGTTATAGTGAATGGAGGTGTTCTTGGACATAATGGTAATGCCCCGCTCACGCTCCAGGTCGTTGCTGTCCATGACCCGCTCTTCCACCACTTCATTTTGGCGGAAGGTGCCGCTTTGGCGCAGCATTTCGTCCACCAGAGTGGTTTTGCCGTGGTCAACATGGGCAATGATTGCAATGTTTTTTATATCTTTTCTTGTACTCAAAGTGCTCACCCGAATTCTTATTTATTCTTCTTGATATTAAAGCTGTCTCGCAGAGCAACGGTGCGGTTAAACACCGGTGCGCCGGGGGCAGAGTCCTTGTCCATACAAAAGTAGCCGTCCCGCATAAACTGGAACCGATCGCCGGCCTTGGCCTTGGCCAGTGCCACCTCGCCGTAGCCTTGCTTCTCGGTCAGACTGTCCGGGTTTAGGTTCTCCTCAAAGGAGTTGACGCCGCTGTCGTCGCTGGGGTTCTCCACGTTAAACAGCCGGTCATAGATCCGGGCGGTCAGGGGGGTGTTCTCTTTGGCGCTGACCCAGTGAATGGTGCCTCGTACCTTGCGCCCATCCGGGGCGTCGCCGCCAAAGGTGGCTGGGTCGTAGGTGGCGTGCACGCAGGTCACATTGCCATTTTCGTCTGTGTCATAACCGGTGCAGGTCACCAGGTAGGCCTTGTACAGCCGTACCTCGTTGCCCGGGTACAGACGGCGGTATTTCTTGATGGGCTCGGCCATAAAGTCGTCCCGCTCAATGTACAGCTCCCGGCCAAAGGGCACGGTGCGCTTGCCGTATTCCGGGTGGTCCGGGTGGTACTCCACTTCCAGGGCCTCGGTCTTGTCCTCCGGGTAGTTGTCGATCACCAGCTTAATGGGGTCCAGCACCGCCATGGCTCGGGGAGCGGAAGTGTTCAGGTGCTCCCGTACGCAGGCCTCCAGCAGGGCAAAGTCCACCACGCTGTACGCCTTGGACACGCCGATGCGCTCGCAGAAGTCCCGTACCGCCTCCGGCGGATAGCCCCGGCGGCGCATACCGCTGAGGGTGGCCATACGAGGATCATCCCAGCCGCTGACAATGCCGTCCTGCACCAGCTTTAAGCACTTGCGCTTGCTGGTGAGGGTGTAGTTCAGGTTCAGCCGGGCAAACTCGATCTGGCGGGGCTTTTGCCCCTCGATCAGCTCGTCTACAAACCAGTTGTACAGCGGGCGGTGGTTTTCAAATTCCAGAGAACACAGAGAGTGGGTCACGCCCTCTCTGGCGTCCGACAGGGGATGGGCAAAGTCATACATGGGATATACGCACCATTTGTCGCCGGTGCGGTGATGGTGGGCGTACATAATGCGATAAATGATCGGGTCCCGCATATTCAGGTTGGGGGAGCTCATATCGATTTTGGCACGCAGCACCTTGCTGCCCTCCGGGAACTCGCCCTTGCTCATGCGCATAAACAGGTCCAGGTTTTCCTCCACGGAGCGGTTGCGGTAGGGGCTCTCCTTGCCCGGCTCGGTGAGGGTGCCACGGTAGGCGCGCATTTCCTCCGGCGTCAGTTCGCAAACAAAGGCCTTGCCTTTCTTGATCAGCTTGATGGCGCAGTCAAAGAGAAAGTCAAAGTAGTCGGAGGCGTAGTACAGGTTGTCCCACTGAAAGCCCAGCCATTGAATGTCCTCTTTGATGGCGTCTACATACTCGGTGTCCTCTTTGGTGGGGTTGGTGTCGTCCAGACGCAGATTGCACACGCCCTTGTACTTTTCCTTTACCCCAAAATTGATGCAAATAGCCTTGGCGTGGCCAATGTGCAGGTAGCCGTTGGGCTCCGGGGGAAAGCGGGTCTGTATGCTGCTATACACCCCGTCCTCCAGGTCTTTATCAATAAAATCGTGAATAAAATTAGAGCTTTCTCTGATCTCCTCAGCCATGGTACTCCTCCTTGTAGTGCGCCAGTGCGGCGTTTAGTCTGGCTTGTGCGGTCTCTTGCCCCAGCAAAGCCAGTATCGCGTGCAGGTCCGGGGTGTTGGTGCGCCCGGTGAGCGCCACCCGGATCACGGTAGACACATCGCCTACATGACCCTTGAACGCAGTGGGGTCCTGCTTGTATTCTTTCACATTGGGGGTGCAGCCCACCTGCGGGCACAACGCCTTGATCTTGGCAAACCAGGTGTCTTTGTCGTCTGCGGTGTCCACCAGGTCTTTGTACTGCTCCAGCACCTGTACTGCCAGTGCCGGATTCGCATTGCCGGTCAGGTCGTAGCAGGGGGTAAAGGTTTGGTCGTAGAAATAGCTGATGTAGTCCGCCAGATCGCTCCATTTGGCAATGTCCTTGCGGGGCTTTTTGCCGCCCCGGTCAATGCTGAGCACTGCCACCGCGTAGGCCGGATCGCTGTCAAACAGCGCGGCCAGTTCCGGTTGGTGCCGATCGGCCCAGGCGTGGGCCAGGTCAAACACTTCCTGTGCAGTCATTTTGCTGATGACGGTCTTGGACACATCCGTCAGCTTGGCCATATCAAACAGGGCGCCGGACACGCTCATTTTCTTTAAGTTAAAGGGGAAGTCTGCCAGGTTTGCTGTGGGGTTGGCACGCCGCCAGTCCTCAAAGTTGGAGTTGGCAATGGTCATCATATATTCGTTGACCGCTGCTGCCGGAATACCCATTTGGTCGTAGTAGGTAACGGCCGCTTCCGGGTCCTTACGCTTAGAGAGCTTGCGCTTGCCGCCGTTTTCTTCCTTAAGAATGGGGGCAATATGGGCGTATTTCACCGGGCGGAAGCCTAAGAGCTTGAACAGCTGCAGGTGCAGGGGCACAGAGGCGATCCATTCGTCACCCCGCACCACATGGGTGGTTCGCATCAGGTGGTCGTCCACCGCGTGGGCAAAGTGATAGGTGGGAATGCCGTCGGTTTTCAGTAGCACCACATCAATCACATTCTCCTGCATTTCAATTTTGCCTTTGATCAGATCGTCAAAGCGCACCTTGCCCTCCGGCTTGCCGGGGGAACGCAGGCGCAGGGTCCAGGGCTTGCCGGCGTCTATATTGGCCTTGATTTGGTCGTAGGTCAGATCCCGACAGTGGGCGTAGGGACCCCAGTAGCCTTTAATGTCCTCGTTCTCCTGCCGGGCGTGCAGGTCTTCCAGCTCCTCCGGGGTGCAAAAGCAGGGGTAAGCCAGCCCTTCCTCCACCAGAGATTTGCCGTAGCACTGGTAAATGTCTTTGCGCAGGCTTTGGGTGTAAGGGCCGTAGGCGCCGCTTTCGCTTCCGTCGCCCATCACGCCTTCGTCCGGTGTAATGCCGTAGATTTGCAGCGCAGAAAGCATGGTCTCCACCGCGCCCTCTACCTTGCGCTTTTGATCCGTATCTTCCACCCGCACATAAAATACGCCGTCGGTGCAGCGGGCGGTGCGGTATGCCGCTGCGCAGGAAAACAGATTGCCAAAGTGCAAAAAGCCTGTTGGGCTGGGCGAAAAGCGGCTGACTCTGGCGCCCTCTTTCAGCTGCCGGGGCGGGTATTTGGCTTCGTAATCCGCCGGGGTCATGGTAATATGGGGAAAGAGCAGCGCTGCGATTTTTTCATTTTCCGTCATGATTTCACCTACTGTTCCGGCCAACGGGCGATAGCGCCGTTTTGCGCCGGATATAAAATTACAGCCTATTATGACATATAAATAGAAAATAATCAATATAAAAGGTGGGATTTTTCTTGAATTCTCCCGCTTTTTATGGTAAATTAAAATCAAATCTGCACCGGGAGGCAAAAAAAGGTGGCTGCATTACCCAAAGACCCGTTTATTTTGTTTAGCGTAATCAATACCAAATTGCGGGATTTTTATCCCAGCCTGGACGCTCTGTGTGCAGACTTGCAGGTGGACCGGGCGGCGCTGGAGGCCCAGTTGGCTGCCATCGGCATGACCTATGACCCGTCGCAAAACAAATTTCTGTAAAAAACACTTGCAACCGCGCGCATTTTGTGTTATCCTATTGTAGCAATAAATCGAGGTGTGGCTCAGTTTGGTAGAGCACCACGTTCGGGACGTGGGGGTCGCAAGTTCAAATCTTGTCACCTCGACCAAAAAGGACGGCTTTTTTAGCCGTCCTTTATTTCTTTCTGTTTCCATTTTTGGCTTGGTTAAGCCAAATTTCCGTTTGTGTAAAAAATGAGAGAAAATAAAAAACTTTTGGCGTTGCAGTACTCGTTGCAGTACTTGGTAATGCGAGGTATAGAAAAAGACCGGGCAGTTACTGAACTACCCGGCCTTTTTTTACATCAGCATTGTCGATATTGGAATTATGCGGATAATGTCACCATTTTTGGCTTTAATGCCAACAGAAAGTTGTTTGTAACGCAATCCATCATCCACTAAAACAGCTTCGATGATCACATAGTCCGCAGTTTCAACCAAATCTTTGGTATCTTCCACAATCATTTTTCATTCCTCCTTTGTTTTTCGTTATACTACAAGGAGGCCGCGCTTGTCAATACCTTTCACCAAAAGCACAGCACAAAAAAAGCCGGGCAATTCATATTGCCCGGAAATTTTTTTTCGTTTTTTTGCAAATTGTTCTTGACATTTCACGGAGTCCGTGATATAATTATAGACAGTGAGAGACAGAACAGTGTCTCACGAATACTAAGAAAGGACGGTATCTAAAATGACGGATCGACAGTTTAACCTATTCATTGATCTTGTCGTCCAGATCTTGAAAAAATGCAAGAGCCTGGACGACGCAATTGAAATCTTAGAAGCGCTTCGCTCCTAAGTAAGAAAAGTAGATGGCGGGCGGCCACCCGCCATCTACGATCAGTATACCACATAAGCTCACTAATTACAATAATAAAGGAGAAAGTTATGAAAAACTATAAGGATTTTGCAAAAATGTATATCGGCGAAAGCGACATTGCCTCTTTAACTGTACGCAGCGGCAGCACTGTAGCTGCTCTCGACTTTGGTCAAGACAACGAATATCAGGCGTATATCGTAGACGGCAACACGGCAATCCCTGACCATTACCACCTCGTTCTTGATCTGAAACATTGGATCAACATTTACGATGACCGTGAGCTGGCTTTCAGCGCTTCTGCGGATCACATCCGTGTTTACCGTGCTGGAGAGATGGGCTGCATTATTCAGCTGGACGGCAATGCCGATGTAAAAAATCTTGTGACCGTCGACGAACTGCTGTTCAAACTGGAACAAGCTGCAAACAAATAATGCACCAACAAATGGTGCAATATCATTAGGAGGATAACATGGCAATTCTGAACGACATGGGGCAGCAGGTGTCCTTTGAATGTACTGAGCTGATCGAGGATGTGCAGGAGGATATTCAGCACCTGCGCCGCACCAAAAAGGTAAGCGTAGCTTGCAGGGTCAAGGCTGGGGTCAAGATTGTGTTTGACTATGCCCTTGACAAGGACGAGGAAAAGCGCATTCAGCTGGCAGACGACGAGTGGATGGAAGCAATGACCTTGGGACAGCTCCTTGCTTATGCAATCCGCCAAAACCGTTTGACTGTGGCGCCTGGTGCTTTTGATAGCGTCGGCGAACTGTTCGACGCCAGCGGTATGACGATGAGCAGTTTTAGCAGTTATTTTGAAGTTCCACCGCGCACTATGCAGGATTGGATATATGGTGCAAGCCCTTGTCCGCAGTATGTTATTGATCTGATGGCGTACAAATTGGAACACGAAAACAAAATTTAATAGCAAAGACCCGGTGGGATCACTCCCTGCCGGGTCTCTTTTCTTATGCTTTGCCTACAAGTGCCGGGTCTGCGGCAATGTAGCCACCGTCCACCAGCTCGTAGAACGGCGTGTCCGTGCTTCTGTCAACAGCTTTTGCCATTAGCACATCGCCGGTCTTGACCAGCCAGAGCACATCCTCGTCTCCCAAGATCGGGCGGCTGTGGACCCTGACGGATCCTTGGAACACCACCTTGATCTTGAATGCCTTGTCCTTTTTGGCCGCCTTTGTGGCGGGTTTCTTCGCTTCTGCCATTTTTTGTCTCCTTTACTTAACAAATTTCTTGTTTCCGTCCTTTTCCCAAACACACAGCCAGCCGGAGGGACAGCGTGCCCACAGGTTGCCAGTGGACAGCAGCTTAACCTCCTGCAGGGTGATGGTGGTGCCGGCTCGGAACATAGCGTCTGCTTTTGACTTGCTGCTTGTAGCGTGTCGCCGGCCGTCCGTGGTCAGGTCCTTGACCTTCTTGCGGCCGGTGGCTGCACCTGCGCCCTTGTAAATGCCTCGCACTGCTGTGGTGGTATATGTACCCGGCTTAATGGTGGGCGCCTTAGGGCTTGCTTTACGGTAATTCACATCGTTTTCCGCATAGACAGTCTTGGCACCCTTAGCATTTGCAAACAGCCAAATACCGCTGATGTCCGAAGCCAACGCTCCGGGTTGCACATACACTTCTCTGGCGTTTTTGACTTTGGTGTACTTCCTGCGGTTGGCGGTCATGGTGAACTTGCCATCATACCAGTACGGATCCAGCACGATCAGGTTACCGGATTTGTCCAGGCCGCCAATATAGATATAGTGGCCGCCATTACTGAACAGCTTCTTGCCGCCACCGCTGACGCATACAATGGCTTTGCCGCCTGCTTTCAGGTGGGCTTTCAGATCAGCAACAGACTTGGCTCGCTTGCTTACGATGGAGAAATGCCTCTCGATGAACGCCGCCACCTTATCCATGTTGGTGCCATCTGCGGACCGTGCGCCCATCAGTAGGCACTTCTGTGTCCAAGCAGCGGTGTCCAAGCCGGTAAAACCAAAGTTATGTAAAACCATAAGACTGGCACACACCCCGCAGCCGCTGGTGTAGATACAGCCGGAAGTGCCGTATTTATAGGGGTGGGTCTTGCTGGGGTATCTGATAGATTTGCACTTTTCGGTAGTCTGTCTGCAATAGTACAGCTTACTCATGACTGACCGCCTCACTCTCCGCCGTCTCCGTGCGCTCCAGCGCCAAGGTCTCATCTGCTTTCAAAGCTGCCTTGGTAAAGCTGTTGTTTTTCCACCAAGCAGCCAGGGAGGCCGCCACGGCCACCACCGTTGACACAGCGGTGTAGACTTCATCATCACTGAACGGCAAGGGGTTCTTGCCAAAGGCGTTTAAGAGTACATTCAGCAGCGCTACCGCCAACACGACGGTTCTTGCGATTGTTCCGGTTGTTACTTTCATTTTTTAGTCCTCCTTTTGCGGCTCCTCCGGGAGCGCAATTATTTCATTATAAAATCGTGTCATCATGCCATTGCCGCCCAGGGCGTGATAGGCGTCGTACACCTTGACCATGGCTTCTTTTGCATAGAGGGGGCAGTAGTGCCGCTCGGTATGCTTTTCGTGCTGCCGTATGATCTCGGCACGCAAAATGGACTGCAAGCCATTTTCAATAGCTATGTACCTGGCTGTGGTGACTTCGTCCATTGCTTTTTTGCTCTTTTTCTTTGCAATCAATGAAGCGATAACGGCAGACACGGCACTGCCTACCACCGTTGACACGGCAGCAGTCAGGGCGGCCGTGATGAATGCGTTATACATCGGACTCACCTCCTTGCAGGGCGTTAATCTCCGCACGGTACGCCGCCCGCTGCCTGCGGATTGGCGCGTACTCCTCCTCAGACAGCGCGCCGTCCGTGTACTTCAAACATAGGTAGTCTGTTTCCGCCAGCTCAGCCTTAAGAAATGCAATGCGACTTTCTGTCTCTACATTCATTTTGCCACCCCCAATACTTCCACCTGGGTGCCGGCGCCAATGGTCTTGCCGTTGGTCGGAAAAGACAGGGATTTGATTGCGCCGTGGCCCTCAACATCTTTGAAGATGTTAAATGTGACCCCACTTGCGGCCCAGATAGCGCCACCAGTCATTAAGTTGGCTGCATTAAAACCGCTGGATATGTTACCCTTGTTGACCAGCACCCGCACCATATCTTCGGCGATCTCAATTTCTGCAACAACAAATGCACCCTTGGTCGTGGCCGTCTCGTACCGGAAAGCGTTTGGTAAAAAACACTTACTTGTGTATGAGTTTATGTACACCGTCTGATCGCCTGCGGCGGAATTGGCAACGCTCCCGGCCACAGCCATACGCATCCTTATCTTCTTACAGGGCTTAGCTAAGTCCCATCTTTGGTTCGCTGTGGTGTCAGCGTCAAAGGCCTTGGAAAACACAGGCTCCCATGTTTCGCCTGCGCCTGCCAGCTCCTCTTTAACCTCGGCAAGGCCCGTCGTGGCGTCTGTGATCTCCTTGGCCAGGGCGTCAGTCAGCAGACCTTTTCCGATGATACTATCGGAGAAGTGCCAGGCTTTGAGCGCCTTGCTGCCGATCTTCAGTGTTGTCACCGCGCCTTCCTTGATGTTATCTTGTTCCACGGCGCCGTAGCCAATTTTGGCACTCTTGATTGCCCTGTCTGCTATTTTGGCGCTCGTAATTGAATTCAGGCCGATATTCCCAAGCGCCGCACCCTCTGCCAGGTGCTTTGCCTGCACGGTTCCGTCGCCTACATTGGATAGCACCGCCATATACTTCCAGGTGGCTTTTTCCGCCGTACCGGTGGTCGTGCATTGGTAAACTGTGCCGGTGCTCAGGTTGAGATACAAGTCACCGATGAATGCGGAGCTGATCCCGGAAGCCGGGTAGGTGGTTTCACTACCCGCTGCACCATCAATGGCGGTGCCGGTGTGCCATTTGTTGAGTAGCACATCATCTGCGGATAGATCCGCGCCCGCTGCCGTAGACAGATCCCACTCTTCAACAGTCACATTCAGCATGGTGGCGTCGTTATAGTTGATGAATGAGGTGTCTGGCTTTCCGATGTATGCCAGCTTAATGATGTCACCCTCGCTGACTGCTGTAACGATTGGCCCTGTGATGTAGGTCTCATACTTAGCGGATCTTGTGCGTATACACCGCTCAATGCGTTTTGCCGTGCCGTCGGCCTTGACGATGTACAAGTCCATTTCACAGCCCGTTAGATTGGTTGACTCATACATATACGCTTGCCCGGTGACCCGCACTTTGCTTACGCCTTTACCTATTTTGACGCCGCCGTCAGCCAGCGTGAGCGCTGTTCCGTATTGGCGTGCCGCCGATGTAAGGCTTAGGTACACCGGCGCCTCGTATGTTCCCTCAGCCGTCGGCGTGAATTTGGCGGCAAGGACCGCCTGGATGTGTGTGGTTTGCGCCTGCTTGTGCAATCGCCCATTGACAAGCGCTACAGCCGCCTTGAGCGTGACTACATCTTCGGCCGCCGGCACTTGGGACAGCTTGGACAATGCGTCTCGGAGGGCGGACCAGTCGTCGCTTTGTTCCATACCGGCAGTGCTCTGGGCGCCGTGCACTTTAACATCAAATTTTGCCGTTGTAATGACCTTGCCGTCCGTAGTGGACAGTAGGATCTCTACTTTGCTTGTCCCCAGGATGAGCATACTGCTTTTCATGGTCAGCTGGACCTTGCCGTCGATCACTTGGGCGGTGATCAACGCTTTTGTACCGTTTGGTCGGATCATGACCGCCCTGGCTTCTGCGTCTGCCGGTAGCGCATACAGAGCACCGTTGTCCAGGAGGTTGATCAGCACAACGCGCCCGGCGTCATCTTCTGCTTTAGCGCTCACAGTCACATAACGGTTTGCACCGTTGATGTCAATAAATATTTCCTGCAATGTTGTCATTCGATATCATCCTCCGTTTCGGTATAGGCTTTGATCAGTTCAAGTGTGTTGTCGGCTGTCATACTGTCTCTGTTCAGTTGGTGAATGCCCTGCATGGCCTTATAGCTTCGTTGGGTCACTCTGCGGTAATAGTTGCGCTTAAACGAACCAATCTCACAACCGGTCAATTCGTGCTTTAAGCAGTCATATGTCAGTTTGATCACTCTTGCTTTGACTGACAGGCCCAACTTATTCAGAGCGATGGTAACGGTGTCGCCGAGTTCTATGTGTTCCAGTTCCCGGAACATTTGGTACGCTGGATCCTTTCGCAGATCCAGATAGTCAACGGCCACATTGATTTTTGGCTCGTCTATTCTATCCACCGAAAATTCCAAAGCGGCTAACCGCCGGATCTCCTTAATCACATCTTCGATGTCCGTAAACGCCGCGTCGTTGTTTGTCAATCGGCGTAATGAGTGCTTAAAAGGGTTCATACCGCTTTCCGTCCGTCTTACTATATTGAACCATATTTTGGTTACCCCTTTGGGTACCGTGAAGCTATAAGCAAAGCTGTTCGCCCACCAATCGGTTGTCGCAAAGAATGCAGGAGCCGTCATCCACTGATCTCCGTCTTTGTGAGCGTAAAAAAAGGGGCAGTCCTTTCTATATCGACTTGTCAGTCTGTAACGACTGTTTGCAGACACTGCCGCTACACCGTAGAAGCAGTTCTTCTCGTTTACGCGGATCACCTTTTTACCGCTCAGCTGTAGGCGGCCTGGATATATAGAGAACGGCTGCGGCGTATATTTGGAACTTACATAATACGACTTGATGGCGATATGGGGGTAGCTGAACTCCTTTTCTTTTTCGCTTACCACCAGCTCGTAATTGTATATGCCCTCTGTCGTGGTGGGCAGAATACTTGTGACCACATCGTTTGTGTTCACCGTGAATTCCACTCCAGAGGCATTGACTCCATCTCTAAGAACGAGCCCTCTGTCTTTCCCCAACTGCTTCACAATCTGAATGTTAAAATTATCCGGGATCCATTCGGCTGACCATTTGCGGATCACACTCTCATCGTCCCCAAGCAATGCGTCGTATGCGCTCTTGGCGTCTGAGTAATAGCAGGAAAACGACTTGAATGTGTCGAGTCCGGTTACACTCGGGCTGAAGTCGGATGTCTTCAATACCGTGCTTGCAAAGCCGTAACAGTTTGATTGCTCATCCCCACATTCTCCTGGCAGCGTCCGCTTCAAGTCGAATATAATATGCTGCGCTGAAGCTTTGACTTTGGTGTCAGAAGTAATCACTTGCCATATTCTGAATGCCTGGCGTTTCGCCCATGGTGTGTCCACCACCAACACATTTTCTTCTGCAATGTACTTCCACCGGCCCAGTGTGTCTACCGGGTGCTCCATCTCCACCACTATGGCGCCGCCCAGCTCAATGCTGACGGTGCAGGAATAAGGCGTCAGTACCATATCGCCATTGTGTTTCAGTGCCGCTTTTCCTGTGAAATTCTGCTTAGAATATACTTCGATCATAGGCGCCTCCAGTTTGGCACATACTCCAGTGTTGCAGGGTTCTTCGTTCCGCCGAATTTTATCGTATTTGCGCCCTTGACCAACACCAGGCCGTCCAAGTCGCCGGTTGCGTTGCCGTTGATGATCTTATAATCGCCGGTGTAGACCATACGCCTTTCCACATCTATAATGGTGGTTGGCGTTGTGATCTGTACGGTCACTGCATTGCCGTTGACTGTGATCGTAGCCGTGTTGCCTGCTGGATATTTTGTAGTTATATAGAAGATCGGGTACGCTGTCTCAAACTGATTGTTAACGGCCTCCGGGCACGGCACTTTTGTGCCACCACGCACCAGGTACTGGTATGCGGTGCAGGTGAATGTGACCGTGAACTGCGCCAGCCGCCGGTATATGCGAGTGAACTCGGAGGTCTCCACCTTGCGGACCCGGAGGTAATACTCGGGGTCGTCGTTCTTGATCAGCCTGCTGGGGCCGGTCGGGTGGAATAGCCAGTCTTTGATCTCGCGCACCCGCTCGTCCCATTCTGTGCCGTCCTGTACCAGGAAGTTGCAGGAGTAAGGCACCTGTATGTCTTCATAAGTGCCCTGGTCAAGGTAATAACTGCCGTCCATGGCCGCCACATTGGTTTCCTCAATCTTTTTGACTGCGGCGGGCATATTTGGTCGCTGGGTGGCTTTAACCCCCAGTTCGGAGGCATTTCTGCCTCCGAAAGTAAATTCAAACTTATCCATCTGTGTCCAATCCCTTTGCCATTTCATAGTTTCGCTGATCCTTAGTCACTTCGTCTGTAACTTGCTGAACGACCTTGCTACCGATCTCCTTACCGTCCAGGTATGTATGTACGATCACTGTCGGACGAACACAGGCAATCAGTCTCTGGAGCTGGTTGTCCAGCATTTTGCTAAGGGCCGTATAGAACGGACTCAACGGCAGAATTGCTTCCCCACCGGTGCTGGGTTCACCGCCTGCCAGCAGTGTGCCGCCGTACGCGCCAAAGATCTGTCGCCCGCGCATAATGGCGCCGCCTGCGTACCAGTCGATATTCAGTTTGGGTACAGATGGTGGATCCAGGCTGAAGCCGCCGGTAATACTAAAGTGCGGCAACTTGATGTTTGGAAATTTCAATTTCAACTTATTAAAGAAGCCCCGAATGGCCGCCAAGCCTTTGCTCACAATGTTTTTGGCGTTGTTAATACTGTTGGATATGCTGTCTTTGATCCCGCCGAAAATTCGCGCTACCAGGTTCCTAATCCAGTTCAGCGGTACGCTGATTATGTTCTTTAGCGCATTGAACACCGTCGATACTACCGTCCTGATGGTGTTGACTACTGTGGTAACTACGGTCTTAATCGCTTTCCAGGCAGTGGTTATAATCTTTTTCCAGATGGTCACATAAGTGACGATCACAACACGGATTGCAGTGAACACCTTGGTGATTATATTCCGAATACCGTTGATAATTGGCGTAAGGACAGCCTTAATACCGTTCCACACAGCGGTCCAGACTCGCTTGATCGCATTACCGACAGTCGAGATGATGGTGCGGATCACTCGCAGGGCGTTTGAAATAACGGTCTTAATAGCATTGAATGCTGCGAAAACATATTGCTTGCAGTTTTCCCAAATAAAGCGGAATGGCAGCGTTATAATGTTGAATGCAGCGCTGAACAGATTGGCGATGAACATAATGGCCACCTGTATTCCGTTCTTTATTCCGTTCCATACTGTCTTAACAAAATTCCACAATGTCGTGAAGATGTTTTTAATCCAATTCCAGGCTGTCTGAAATATGGCTTTCGCTTTGTTCCACACATTTTCCAATGCCGGTTTGATCTTGTCCCAATTCTTGATGATCAGCACGATACCGGCTACTACAGCAGCCACAACGGCGGCAATAATCACGCCTTTAAGGCCAAGCGTCGAAAACACACCTGTGATAGCCTTGCCTATCTTCCCAGCGCCGCTGGAGATCTTGCTGACCAGGCCAAGGCCGGACACGGCGCTCTTGATCTTGGAAATACCGGATATTGCGCTGCCGACCGTGCCTATAATTTTGCCTATTCCAAGGAGCAGCGGTCCGATGGAGGCCACAATTAAGGCTATGACTGCAATCGTTTTCTGTTGACTGTCGCTTAGTCCGTTGAACTTGTCTATAGCGTTGGTCACAGCTTGTGTGATGGAGCGGATCTCCGGTGTGAACTGCGAGGCCAAATTGATCCCGGCAGACTCAAAAGCACCGCTCATGTTTTCAACATCGCCGGCCAGGTTGTTCAGCATGTTGTCTGCCATATCCTGTGCGGCGCCGTCTGCGTTCTTAAAGCTGTTCGTCATTTTGGTAAGCGCGCCGGACCCTCGATCAATCAACGCCTGCATACCTGATAAGGCATTTTTGCCGTACAATGTAACAATGGCATTTTCTTTCTGCTCCTGGGTCATGTCCTTGAATTTGGACTGGAGCTGCGCGACCTGCTCGCTAAGGGATATCATGTTACCTTTGCTGTCAAAGAACTTGACACCCAACTCTTCCATTGTATCTCTCATTGCTTTGGTTGGCGCTGCCATTCGTGACAATGCGCCTCGAAGAGATGTACCAGCCTGGCTGCCCTTAATACCCTGGTCGGACATAATGCCAATAGCAGCTGCGGTCTCTTCAAGAGAAATACCCAACGAAGAGGCGATGGGTGCAGCATACTTCATGGCCTCGCCCATGTCTGCCACTTCTGCGTTGGTGTCTGCCGCCGCCTTTGCGAATGCGTCCGCCACATGTACAGACGCACTGGCGTCCAAATTAAAGGACCGCATGGTGGTTGCCATTACTTCGGCCGCATTGGCTACATCACCGCCGGACACAGCCGCCAGGTTTAGTACGCCGGGAATACCTGCCATGATCTCCTTGGCGTTATATCCTGCCGTGGCGAAGTTCTCCATACCGGCTGCGGACTCAGAAGCGGAGAACACCGTGTCGGCACCCAGCTGGATGGCTTGCTTGCGCAGCTTCTCGAATTCATCGTCGGTTGCACCTGCAATCACCTTAACGCGGGACATCTCGCTGTCGAAGTCCGAAGCGGTCTTGACGGAAGCAACGCCCACACCTGTGACTGCGGCGGTAATGCCCAACATTTTCTGGCCCGCTGCTGATACCTTGTCTCCTGCGGTTTTCATTTTGTCGCCATATTCTTTCAACTTGGCGGAGGAAAGCTCTTTGTTGGCTGCTTTCAGCTTCAGCTTCATGTTTTCCAATTCCTTGGAGAACAGCGTGCCTTGGTTCTTGGCCTTAGCCAGCTCATCGGCATTGCTTTGTAGCTTGCTCTCATTCTCAGCCAGGGCCTTTTCGGCCGCTTTGACTTCTTCCTGCAAGGCTTTGGTTTCCTTGCTGTTCTTGCCTGTTGCCTCTGCGGATTTGTCATAAGCGTTCTTGGTCTGATTGAGTTTGTTTTGCAGTTCAGAGTTCTGCTGCCCCAATCTCTTGTCTTCGGCCGTCAGTTCGGCTACGCGCTTGCTATTGGCGGAGATCTTCTCCTCTTGGACCTTGATCTTTTCGGTGAGCATTTGTACCCGGGCGCCGACCTCCTGGTTGGACTGACCCATCAGTTTAGCCTTTTGGGCGGCTAAGGAGTACTCCTGCTGTAGTTGCCGCATTTGGGCGTTTGCCTGCTCCATCACAGCTGTATAGCTGTTTGCGCTGGCCTTCATTTTGTCGTCGTATTTTTTCAGCTTCTCGGAGTCAAGCTCTTTGTTGGCTGCTTTCAGCTTCAGCTTCATGTTCTCCAATTCTTTGGAAAACAGTGTGCCTTGGTTCTTGGCCTTAGTCAGCTTATCGGCATTGCTCTGTAGCTTGCTTTCATTCTCAGCCAGGGCCTTTTCGGCCGCTTTGACTTCTTTCTGCAAGGCTTTTGTTTCCTTGCTGTTCTTGCCTGTTGCCTCGGCCGATTTGTCATAGGCGGTTTTGGTCTGATTGAGCTTGTTTTGCAGTTCTGAGTGCTGCTGCCACAGCTTCTTGTCTTCAGCCGTCAGTTCGGCTACCCGCTTGCTGTTGGCGGAGATCTTCTCCTCCTGGGCTTTGATCTTTTCAGTGAGCATTTGTACCCGGGCGCCGACCTCCTGGTGAGACTGACCCATCAGTTTAGCCTTTTGGGCAGCCAAGGAGTACTCCTGCTGTAGTTGCCGCATTTGGGCGTTCGCCTGCTTCATAACAGCTGTATAGCTGTTTGCGCTGGCCGTCAGTCGTATTGACGCTACTGCCATTGTCGTCCTCCTTTCTATCGCTCATCTGCGTGTTCCAGTTTATACTTGATCAAAGAGAGAATGGCAAACACATCACCGGTAAGGGCGTATTGCAGATCGCAGCGCAGACACTGGGTTGCCACATCCAGCAGGCTGTTGATTACTTCCAACTGCGCGCTCCAATAGTCTTGTTCGTCCTCTTCGTCCGTGTAGCCGTTCTCTCTGTCGTATTCATCGAATAGACTCTTAACTCGTTCTACCTGTTCCTCCGGACTCAGCCGGTTGATGGCTTCCGTGATCCGCTGTGCCAAGAAGTGGGCGGTGTTGCCCGCCACCAGCACTTCCTCTATATCGGCTTCCGGTACATAGCCCGCTGCTGTCGGCAGCACGGCTTGTACAAGGCGGATTGTGGCTTGCAGTCCCGGCGGTTCATCCGTACCGACGGCACGCATATAGGTGCAGTACCGCCGGTAGAAATCCAGGGACGCCGTGGAACGATAGATTGTTCCGTGGCAACTGACCGTTATATCCGGGATCAGCTGCCAGTCTTGAAATTTGCTGTCATGGCGTCGATCTTCTGCTCAATCCGCTGTGCCAGATTGAGATCCACCGCCATGTAAGCCACGATCACATCGGCCACATCGGTGTCGCTCTCTGCCAGCTCTTCGGGTGTGAACTGTTCGCCGAAAGCGATCGACAAAGCGTTGATGATGGCGGTGTAGGTCGGAGCGTCGATAGCGTCCTCCTCCAGGTTGACCGCTTCGCACGCCTGTTTGTAGCGCAGGTATGTAGCCGTGCCCATGTGGTTGATCGTGTAAGTCTTGCCGTTAAGCTCCAGCTGTGCAGCCGGAGCTTTTTCCAAAATTGCGTCCATATTGTACTCCTTTAACCACCGACGGCTGCTGTGCTTGTCGGCCATTCCTGAACTTTGGAGAACCAGTCGGCAATAGCACCGGCTGCGTCCTTGTCTTCTGTCAGCAGATTGCTTTCGTCTACGGAGCAACTAAACTTGCCATCGTGCTTACGCGCATAGCAGGACAGTTTTACCGTGTCGGTCTGTGTAGACACCTTGTCCGCCTTGGTCTCGTTCGTCTCCTCCATACCCTCGCTGGCGGTGCCACAATAATACCAAACGAACTCGTATTTGTTGTTAAGGCGCTTGACGCGATAGCCGATTGCGATTTCGTTCGGTTTGTCGTCTTCACCTTTCACCAGATAGCCCTTTTCATACAGATAGCCAAAAAGCGTAGCCTTTTCTGCCGGGGTCAGGGCGTTTACATCCAGTTCAATTTCTGTACCCTCGTAGTTTGTCGCTGTTTCTTCCACCGCGTCATCGGAATACAACTTCTCGCTTGAGAACTTGTCACTCACTTTTGCGCTTATGGCTCTTGCCAACTTGGTCGGAGTGCCGGCGGTGTAGCCGGTTGCGTCGTTTTTTGTGACAAGCGCCACATAGATGTCTTTCAGACCTACCCGGCGGCTATGTACATTTCTTTCCTCGTTCATTTACTTATCCTTTCTCCGCCTGATTGGCGGCATTGTTCTTTTCAACTGTCAGTGAGAAGCGCAGCTGTTTGACATATAGTTCTGTATCGTCCTCGTAAGCGTTATTGGCCTCCAGAAAGTCAAAGCCATAGGCTTTCATCAGAGCCAGCACTTCGGCGGCCAGCGCCACCTCGTCCACCAGGCTCCAAATATTCACCTGAACCGTAGCTGTCTCGCTCTCGCTGTCATCGTCGCTGTGGTCATCCTCCGCATAGCTAAGCGGCCAAAGAGAGATATGCGTGTCTGTAATGTCCGGGTCATACCACCCCTCACGGACCGGAATACCCCGGCCGGAGATCTGCAACAGTGCAATACTCGCTTCATTGATCACATCTAACATATCGGTCTCCTTAATCGCCTAAATACTTGTTTGCGTATGACTGTAGCGTCGTTTCGGCAATGCGGCGGTACATGCCCTCGCACTGCTTGTTTGTTTTGTTGATGAATTCTCTGGGGCGCATTTTTGATGTTCCCCATTCAACAAACTTCATGTAAAACTGCGGGCTGTTGTCACTGAGCTTCCAGCCTACCTCTGCGTTTGAGCGGCCGTCTGTGTCTGTCCTTGTGTTTGACACCGGGATCACATCAGCGGCGTGGGCAGGTGAGTATTGCACAAACCTGTGGCCGAGATACCGACCGGTTTTGCTGTGGTCCCTCGACCTTGGCACATTCCGTTTCATTGTCCTGCGTGTTTCCAGCTTGGACAGATTGATGATGTGGCGGGTGCATTGGCCCACCACATCTAAAGAGCTTACCTCTTGCAGGTCCTTTAGCAGCTGCTCCATACCTTGGAACTCCATGTTGACTATCATAAGATCACCTCTTATGTGGTACGCTCACACTTGAGCGTAACGAACTCGCGGCTGCCTCTTGAATAGTCAATATAGTAGATCCGATAGCGTGCGCCGGTGGCTACCTCTTCCACAAAGTAGTCCTTGGCATGTCCTCGCATATCTTCCAGGGCCTTGCAGTAACGCAGTTTGAACGCCAGCACCTCATGCAGCTTGGCAGCCATTGCCTGGTACAGTTCCTCGCCGTACAGATCGGCCGGCGTTGCCCACACATTCATATAGTGTGGGGCGCCTGCCTTATCTTCGATCTGTCGGCCGCCTGTGGTGGAAAAAACACGCTTGCGAATATTGATTTTAATTTCCATCACTGGCACCTCCGTAGATCTCACTGTACAGGAATGTGGAGGCGTGACCGCTGAGAAGCTGCATGTTTGTGTTGTACTTCTCCCTGTGGTCGTACAGGTCCTTAACGGACATCAGCAGCAACAGATCTTGGCGTGCGGTCGGTGCGGCTGCGTTATAGCCGGGGATCAATTCACCAAGCGTTGCCGCCGTGGCGTCAATCATCAACTGGATCAGTTCGTCATCGTCCGCATAGTCCACCCGCAGGTAGCTTTTAACCGTGTTCAGTTCCATTGCTTACCTCCGTTCTTTTGCAGTTGACTGCAAATTAGCCCGCTGCTGCTTTCAAGAAGCCCTTGGCCATGGCCGCGCCGTCAACCACCTGTACATCAAAGCGGTCGCGCACCTTGCAGCCCATCGTGTCAGAAGTCCAGTACACATTGGGGTTGGCCTCAATGGTCATCTTCTCTCGATCAAACAGGGTTACTGCCTCGTGGCCGTCGCCCATATAAATGGGTGCGCCCTTGGCAGTGTCGGTCTTAAGGGCCTTGTTGGATAACACAGTGATCGGATAAGAGCCGAAAAGCAGCTTTCCGGTTTTCTTCATCGGGTCCGGTTGCAAAATGTAGTTGCCATCTTTGTCTTTTAATCTGTCCAAGAAGTTAAAACCATCCTGGTTGGTGATCACCTCAGCGTTGAGGGCGACTTCTGGATCCAGGGTCACATTAAACACATCTTTCAAACCGTCTACATCGGCGATAGTAACCGGATTTTCGCCCGCTGCGGTATCAAATGCGGCCAGGATCTTGGCGTTGCGGGTCGCGGTGCTCTTTTTGGCACAATAGTTTGCCAAAAAAGCCAACAGGTTTTCGGCGGTGTCTGCCAAAAGATCGTTGGTCAGCTTCATAATGTCGCCGTACTTCTTGATGGAGTAATCCACAGCAATTAGTGTTGGCGTGTCCCCTTCGGTAAAGTCGGCCGCTTCATCTACTGCGGGCCACGCGGTGATGGCGGCGTCCTTTTCGATTACGCGGCGGCCTTTGTTGACCGATGTGTTTTCCACATTCACATGGCTCTCCAGCGTAATCCGGCTGCGTTTCAGCTCCTTGATGGCGGTCTGCAAGTCCTGCGGGACAGTCAGGCCACCGTTGGTGTCTGTGCCCTCGGACATTTGGTTTACGATCTGCTTTTCCTGTTCGGACAGGTAGTCCTCAGGGTCGCCGCCCTTACGCTTGGCGGCAAACTGTGCCTTGATCAGTGCGGCAAATGCGCTTCTGCACTGCTTCGGCGTAAATTCCTGCTGATCAATGACCTGGTGCGGCTCTGCACTGGCATTGGTCCGCTGGGCGTCCATTACATCAGCCAGCAGATCAAACTTCTGCTGCAACTGCTGCAATTCGTCTTTGGCGGTCTGGGCCTCGGTCAGCTTGCCTGCTTCGGCCAGATCCTGCACTTCCTGCTTCTTTGTGTTAATACTGTCCAGCAGGGCTCTGAGCTTTTTGTTCATTTGTTTTTCCTCCTAAAGAATTTTTTATTTTGTTCCGTAAAGGTATAAATCCGCCAGGATTTTGTCCTTTTTGGCGTCTTTGGCGGTGTCGGCGTTGACACCGGGCGGCAGGCGTGTGTACCTGTCGTAGAATGTGCTTGCACAGGCCACCATCGGCTCTGCGTTCTCCACCTCGAAGCTAAACACTTCGGCGATATTCTGCGAAGTTAGCCAAGTTTCTGCCGTCATAAGGTTGGCAAGCGCTTCTCTGTCCACTTTATCGGACATTTTTGTGCTGTACAGTTCCAGAATGCAGTCCTTTGCAATGTTCAGCTGCTCGATTACCGCCGCAAAGTCAGAAGCATTTCCCCAACAGCCCGTCATCGGGTCGTGGATCATCACCTGGGCACCTGTGCGAATGACCACCCGGTCGCAGGCACACAGTATGACGGAGGCGATACTGGCGGCAATGCCGTCCACATATCCGACGGTTTCTCCTGCGTGTGCTTTGATTATGTTGGCAATGGCTATCCCGGCAAACACATCGCCGCCGCCGGAGTTGAAGTGAATTTCAACAGGCTTGTCCGGCTCGATCTGGTTGAAGAAGTCAGCGACTTGCTGGGGGCACTTGTCATTTGCGAACTCGCCGCCGTAACCGCTGCAATCGTACATGCAAATATCGCCGTAGAAGTTCAGCACAGCTCTGTCCGCCTCATCAAAGAGGGCACAATAGCCGACCTTTTCCCGCTGATTGCTCACACGGTTAAAGCGCTCAAAATTCAATACCTTGTTCATACGATCCTCCTTTCCGTCAGTCTGTGTTGGCGCCGTACTGGTCACCAACTCTATCAAGCGGAATGTATGTTCCGTTGACAATGGGGTTGTCTCCGCCCTGTACCGGCGGATTGTCTTCCAGCTCTCTGCACTCATTGATGGTAGCAATGCCCTTGTCCACCTTTTGTGCAAAAATTTCCGTCTGTGTTTTGCTGTCTGTCCGCAGTAGCACCTTGTCGTTGAACTTGTAGTAGAAGCCCGCTGCCCGCTGCGGATCTGTCAGGCATTTATAGTTCAGTTCCTGCTCAATTTGGGAAATTGGGAACAGCATTGTCTCGGTCAGGAACGCCAACTGCTGTTGCTCGCTGTTTGCATAGCTACTCTTGGAATAGTCGTTGATCTGCGTGGGCTTGATCCCGAACGCTGCCGCAAGCTGCAAGGCGCCATACTGTTTCAGTTCCAGGAACTGGGCGTCGGACAACTTAAAGTCAATCGGCTCCAGCTTGAAGCCCGGCGGGACCGGAATAATGCGTCCGGCGTTGCTGGCACCTGCACCGAATTCTTCAAACTGCGCAATCATTTTTCTTTTGGCGCCCTCGCTTAACTCGCCTGTGTAATTCAGCACTGCTTTGCCGGTCATGCCGTTCTTGAACAGTTTGTTTTGGTATTCCTGGGCTGCGATTTGACCGTCTACGGTGGACCGCAGCAGCTCCAATACTGACGCCCCTCGGTACCCATCAAATGTAAAGAAGTTCTTGAAGTGTAGAACGGTGTCCGGGTCGAAGATATAGCTGTGCCCGGTGTAGCGGTCTTGGTACCAGTAGTACAGCCCGCCGCCGTCCGTCCCAAAGATACCGGCGTCGTCCACAAGCAGATTGACCTGATTAGATGGCATGATCCACAGGCCCTTGGCCTTGACGGAGCCGCCATACTTCTGTCGGGTGAAATCTTGCTGCACCCACACATAGGCGTTGCCATAGTGGTCCAGGTTCGCCGACACGCTACTCCAGAATGTGGCCGGGGTCATATATGGGTTGGGCCGCTCTGTCAGCAGCACCGCCATATCGTCCTTTTTGGCCGTTTCGATCTTGCCCTCGGACTTTTGGTAAAATTTCAGCGGCATTGACCCCAAAGTCTCGGCCTTTTTCTTCAGGCAAATGTAATATGTCACATCATTTTGTGGCCGTTTGCCGGATGTTTGAATGCCCAGAAACTCCATCAGGCTTTCGTCCCCCGGCGAAGTGCTTGGCTGTACAAAGGCGTTTCGTACTGCCGTTGCGTTTTTTCGCAAATTATCAAAAAATGTCATTTTATTTCGCTCCCATCAGTGAAAGATATTCTTCTACTACATCATCCAGATTGACCGCCTGCTCCTCCTGCATTGCCATTAGCCAGGCGTCGATCAGCGCGTCTACCGGGTCGATACGGTCCGTCTTGACTTCCTTGTCGATCTTGACCTCCCCATAGGAATTGCCCACCGTCTTGGCGGACAGCATGGAGCGGGTCAAAAGGGCGTCGTCGCCGTTGTATTCCACATGCCCTGCCTTGATCTCCAACCGTAGGTCCTCCGTAGGGGTTGACAGCACCCGGTGCGTTTGCGTTACGGACAGGCAGGGGGCGATCTCCTCCAGGTCTGCCAGAAATGCAGAAGCGTTATGTGGATCGTAACAGATGACTTGTAGATCCAAGTCATAGTCTGCAATCAGTTGCTTAAGGTAATTGAGAATGTAGCGGTAGTCGGTTTTCACACCGCCCATTGTCTCTGTTACCGTAATCAGGCCCTGCCGCACCCACACATCGTATGGGGCGTCGTCCGACTGTATATGTTCTTCCAGCCGCCTGGACGGCATGAAGCTGTGACTGAAAACAAAGTACCGTTTTTCGCCGTCCACATAGTAGGGGACAACGATACTTAGACTGGTCAGATCGCCGCCGGAGGACAGGTCCAAACCGGCGTAAGCCTTGGAACCGATAAAGTCCTTTAAGGTTCGGTTTGACGCACCTGCCGTCCATTCTTCGGCGTTGTCGATGTAGTTGTTGCCCGCTGCTTGGATCCAGCAGTTCAGCTGCTTTACAACGAAGTCACGGAGGGTGTCTCCGCCCTCCCGCCGGGCCTCGTTGGCTGTTGCGATCATGTTACCCAGCAGATCCGGCCTGTCTCGCAGCAGGGGATTGGGCTTTAGCCAGTTGGTCGGTTCAAAATAGTCGTCTCCCTGGTCCATTTCTGCAATAAAAACAAATCGGGTCGGGTTATCGAAAGTACCGTCCAAGATACTACAGCAGGTCTCATACATCTTGTGACACGGATATTTGAGATTGAACCCGGCAGTAGTGATAACGCTGATCAGGCAGGATGGCATAAACTTTGTGCCGCCCTCCAGCAGCTTATAAACCTGGTTGTTCTTATGGGCGTGGTATTCGTCCACGATCCCCAGGTATGGTCGGAAACCATCTATCCGCTTGGTGTCACCGGACAGAGCGCGTATACGGCTGCCGGTCAGCTTGCAATCAATGGTTGAGTTGTGCTCATGCACATTGAACAGGGCCTCCAGGTCTTTGTCGCTGCGTATGAATTTCACCACTTCGTTGAACACGATCTTTGCCTGGTCTGTCTTGGTGGCTGCACAGTAAACCTGCGCATATTTGTATTTGGTGAAGTTTCCGTAGAATGTGGCCAGGATCCCATTGAGTATGCTTTTGCCCTGCTGCCGGGCCAGTTGGATATATGAGGTTCGGTACCGGCGGTGATTGCCGTCTTTGGTGCGCCAGCCGTGCAGGCTTCCAAGGATAAACGCCTGGAAGTCAGCGCAGACGAACGGCGTCTCTTCGTCACCCTCGGCAATGGTCAGCTTCTCGGCAAAGTTGATCAGGATTTGCGCTTGGCGCGGATCGAAGTAATAGGCGAATGGCGCCAGGTCGCTTTTTTTCAGGTCATCTAAATGGCGCTGGCAGGCTTGAATTTCTCTTTTTCCGACACCTGCCACTTGCCCGCTGCATACCCGCTTGGCGTAGTCTGTCGTGCGATCAATCGGCAACATCATCACCGACCAGGAATTTGTTGACCGGTTCTTCCTTCTTTTTTGGCGCCACCAGTCCAAAGCGGGCGCTCATTGTCAGCCCAAAGTCGGCTGCACCCTGCCGGCATTGCTGCCATAATCGGCTGCGGGCAATTTGCAAATTCTCGTAGGTTGAGTTGTACGCCATCGTAACGGTGCCGTCCGGTCGTTCGACTTTTTTCATCATCTGCGTTTTAGTCAGCTGCTTGGTGACTTCCAAGAAGTCCCGCTCTACCACGACCAGCCGGAACAGCGCCTGACTGTCCAGGTTGCTGACGGTGTTCTCTCCAAGCCGTCGCAGTTCCGCAACGATCTCATCGAAACGCTGTTTGTACTTTCGGGGTGCCCCTTTTGGGTACTCAATATGATCCGCCGGAGCGACCAGTTCCCCCTGCCTGCGCTCTTCGATCTCTGCTTTAGTCAAGTGCTTCTTGCCTTTGGCAATAACTGCGTCTGTTGACTGCCTTTTTCCGGCCATTCCGGTCACTCCTTTCCGTAATACTTCAAAAATAATCTATCTGTCAGGTCTGTAAGCCTTTGAGCCTCCGTGGGGAGTTTTCTCCGTAAGAAAGAGTGGGCGCGACTATCCCCGGGGTGCCCCAAACTTCCTTTGCACCCCCCCTCTGCTCCGCCTCGAACCGCTCCAGCAGCCGCCGCAAAAGCTGCTGCGTTCGCTTTTTTTCAGCGATAGAAGAGTCATACAACGCCTCAATCTTGTTGTGGTTGGCGTTGGTGAGAGGAAAGAGGTTGCGCTGGTCGCAGCGTTCGCTCCAGTCCTCGCTTAGAGGCACAATATGATGGACCATCTCGGCGTATTGGATCACGCCATCCACATATAGCGCATACAGGTCCAGTCCTCCGGCGTGTTGCAAGCGGAGCGCTCTTGCTTTGCGCCATTCGGCGCTTGTGTAGAACGCATACGCTCTCTTGTCTCTGCGGGTGGCGTTATATTCCTTATGCCTGTCTGCTGCGTGTTGTGCACACTCCGGACACATCTCCAGTGCCTGTGGAATGATCTTGCCGCAGCGGCACATCTTAAGTAGCGCCATTTCAATGCCCTCCCTTACATTCCATTGTAGCGAATAGTTTCTCCACACACCATACAAGAAAAAAACAAGAAAAAAACAAGAAAAAAACAAGAAAAAAACAAAGAAAAAACAAGGAAAATACAAAGGAAGTGCGAGAATAAGACAAAGAAAAGAGGGTGGATACCCACCCCCCCTAAGGCTTAACGCAACGCCTGCACTCCATATAAATACACGGCCAGCCGCTTGATGACTTGATTGATCCAGTTATGTGGTGTGTTCTCGTGCGCGCCTAAACACTCCGCGATCTGTTCGTAAGTCTTGCCCTCGATGTACTTAAGACGAAACGCCACCATCTTCTGATCTTCGCCGACCGCCGCATAGTCCTGCGCGATCTGTACCAGCGCTGCGTCTATCTGGCTGAGTAGGCGGCGCGTGTCCTCTTGACCCTCCTGGTCCTCCGGCTGCACTTGCGAGCCTACATACGCCTGCATGGCTCTGTAGTTGGCCATCAGCGCTTTTGTTTTCTTGACCGCTTCGTTTTTCTTTTTGTGCGCCATTTTTCCCTCCTCTCGCCCAGGGTCTGCTTAGCCGTGATGACCAGCAGACACAGTGCAAACAGTATTGCCCCTGACACCACGGCCGTGGCGGCTAACAGCAGCAAGTGGATCAGTAGGCGAAACAGCAGCACATTGGCCATAGCCAGGTACTCAGCCATTTCGGTCACCGTCCTTGATCTGTTTGGCCTTTCCCACCGTGATCAGCAGTGCCGGTACATCTCCTCCGAAAACGAACTTGAACCCTTGGATCTGGTGGCGCCACATTGCGGCACCTCGCATTTGGACGACACCGAGCTGAACTTCTGCGGACGGCTCAAACTGGGCAAGGTAGCCTTGCAGGTCTGCCACCTTAAGCGTTTCTGTTCTTTTCTTGTTCCACAAATGATTTTTTATTTTTTCCATGTTTTTCTCCTGCTTTTTATTCTGCTCATTCCTTAAAGTTCGGACTAAAGCCGATCACGGCGAAAAATGCAACAATGACCGCCCCGGCCACAAGAATAATTTGTGCTGCTGTACACATCCTGCTCACCTCCCTGTACTCCCGAAACCGCCGTTTCCGCGTTCGGTGTCTGCCAGCTTGTCCACCAGTACCAACTCCGGCGTGTCAATCTTGACCACCACCAGCTAACTGATCTTGTCCCCACGGCGCACAGCGTAATCCATACCGCTGTGGTTGTACAGCTTGACGGTAATGCTGCCGGTGTAGCCCACATCAACCACGCCCTCACTGGTGATTCCGTATTTCACATTCAGTCCGCTTTTTGATTTAAGAAAGCCTGCGGTATTTGGCAGCAACTCAATATGTACGCCTGTATCAATGCTGATACTGCCCTTTGCAGGAACAACCGTATCAATCGGTGATAACAAATCAAGCCCTGCGTCCGTTGCGTGTCCTCTTGTAGGCATTAAAACCGTGCTGTCTAACATAATGTTCATTTTTTTTGCTCCTTTATTTCATTAAAACTATATTCCTTGAATTTGCCTGTAACAAATCTTATGCTTTCTGGGTGGACAATATCGACTGTTCCGTCCTCATACTCAACGATTGCATAATCAATAACATCGTAAGCAGTCCACCTATGGAATAATGCTTTTCTGCCATCCACGAAACACGGACGGTATTCTGTCTGCATTAAGTTACACCTCGTTTCCCCAACAATCCCAACCTTCGGCTTGTTGTCGGGCAAATAGTTCTATCGCAGTACCCTCCCCACATAATTCCATTATGCGGTTTCTTGTTTCAGGCGGCTTTGTTGAATGCGTTGTAAGCGGTGCAATAAGCAATTGGCTAACCTTGGCTGACTTCCTTTTAGGCTTGCCCTTTGTAGCTATCAGGCAAGGTTCTGTGTTGCCTCGTGTCCATCTGCCAAGCCCGAAAAAGAAGCCTTGCATATTATGATTTAATTTCAACCATTGGAAGCCTATTGTTTTATACTTGAATCCCCACGCTTCAATCAGTTCCAAAGCTTCTTTAAGCTTCGGATATGTAGCCCAAAGGAACAAAACGCAATCCTTGGCAGCCAAGTTCTCAACAGGAAGCTTCCTCAATACTCATTGTGTTGTATTGCTTTTCAGCCGCACCTTGACAATTGCTGTCATCATATTTCCACGGTGGGTCGGCGTATATGATGTCATATTTGCGGTCAGTGTTAAAAATATCAATTTTCATTATTTCTCCTCCATTCTCGGCGGGTCAGGCAATTCAATATACTTTGCTTTGTCATTTCTGAATGGACAGTTTTTCCATTTACTATCAATTCGTCTTTTTGTAGGTAATGCACCATACATTTTGCACACATCAAAATGTGGACAATCTTTACAAGTCATATAAATACCCGCAATAATTATCTTGTACCCAAGCATAAAACGGACTTGCTTTTCGCATAGCTTTACGAAGCTCCCTACGCATTATCCTTTGTTGCTCTTTTTTGCCTACTCTCTTTTCAGGCGGTATATACTCATACTTTTTTCTATGTGTTCCTGCTTTCATTCTTCCACCTCCTGAACATCAATTAGCGCAGATTTTAAGTTTGCCAAATCGTGCAGGTGCCTTTGTATTTGATATTGCAAAAAACTCTCGCACGAGCAAATACCGCAGGGAATACCTGCCATGATCTCCTTGGCGTTATATCCTGCCCTTGCAAAGCTCGCCATATCAGCAGCGGCCTCGGAAGCGGAGAGCGCCGTTTCGGCACCCAGTTGGATGGCTTGCTTGTACAGCTTCTCAAATTCGTCATCGGTCGCACCGGCGATCACCTTAACGCTGGACATCTCGCTGTCGAAGTCCAAAGCGGTCTTGACGGAAGCAACACCCACACCTGTGCACATTGTTTTTTCGTTCTCATTCTTCATTGTTGCGCTCCTCAAAGGCCATACCGGCCACGGTGCCCAGGTTGATCAGATCCCTGCATACAGCTTCTGCTTTGGACAGATCCATTGTTCTGATCACGCCCTGCACGATCAGGCCTGACTTAACGACCACCAGGTTCCCGCGCCGGTACAGATCGTACCCCTCTTCTTCCTTTTCGATAGGTTGTAACGCTCTGCGGTTAATGAACGCCATACTCGCACCTACGACCAGCGGTTGCCATACAGCGCCTGCGGCTACAATGCAGGTGTCCAGCGGGGCGGCATATTTTTCATCGGCGCATTGGTCTGCCAGCGGCAGATTCGCTTTTTGCATTCTTGTCATGATTACGCTGTCGTCCTCTGCCAAGTCAGCGACCATACGCAGCGTCTCCGGCGTGTATTCCGGATGGCCGTACAGGATGTACCCGCAGCTGCCATTACTGAGCATTTGCTCGCCGTCTGGCAGGTCATATAGAAAATAGGCCTTGCTTCTTTTGCAAATGGATAACATTTTCTTAAAGTTCATTTGTCTGTCTCCTTTACGCTTATGCCGTGAATGTACAGCATGAGTTTTCGTTTGATGATATATTCCTTTGTTTTGGCGCCCTTTGTGTCCTCCACCACCTGCTTCCAGGTGCCGTCCGGCTGGCAGACCTCATATACAAAGTCCGCTTTATAAATCACCGGGCGCTCTTTTCGGTATTCGCCGACCCCTGCCGGGATCAACTCATAAGGGACCTGCTCCCGCAGATTGCGCACCAGGCCGTGCCGTTCCAACAGTTGCAGCTCCTTTGCCCGCTTGCACTCGCTCCGGCTGTCGTATGTGCGGCCATCCGCTTGGGCTTTGACTGCGTGGTATTTGTTCCCGCCTTTGGCCCGCTGCCGGATATACTCCTGGTACTGGGCAGCAGTCCAGTGTTCTTGGGTACCCATCAGCCCGCTGCCTGCTCCGCAGGAGCGTAAGCCATACGGATGAACTGGTGCTCCACTGCACCAATGTGCTGCTGCTCCTGCTCCAGGCATTTCTGCATATATTTGCTGGCAAGCACCGTCTCCTCAAACTCCCGGCGCAGATCATCGGTCATACCGTACTGACCCAGTCCCTTGGCGCTCTTAAAGGCGTCCCACTTTGGCCGGATCAGCGGGTGGTTGATGTTCAGCTTGAAGCCGTAGGCGTTGTGCGGTGCCAAGATCAGCTGGGTTTGGCGTTCCTGTTCCAGGTTTCGCACCTTGTCCCGCATTTGTTCCCATTGCTGTATGTATGTCACTTAGTCCTCCTAACACAGGTACCTATGGTTCTTTGCCCGAACAGGGCAGAGCACATAGGATTGATACTTAAAACCGGTGACTTCGTCCTCCCAGTTGTTCAGCGTGTCCTTGACCACATAGTAGCCCTTGGGTGCTCTTGGTTCATCTGCCCAGTGGTCGCTATAGATGATCTGGTATTCCGGTTCAGGTACCACCAGGTTACGGCTGCGGCTAAAGCACACTCTGGACTTGGCCGTGGTGTATTTGCCCTCGTGCCCTTGCTTGATATGCGTCTCCTCGCGTAGGTACCCACCGTAGGTGTGGTGGTCTCGATCGTCCACCGGTACATACTCCACTCGGCCATAAGGCCACCTGGGCAGTTTGGTCAAGTCAATACCTGACAACGCCATGTGGATGTGTGGGTTCTTGTCCGGGGTCTCAATGGCTCTCATCCACTTGAAGTCTACGCCGGCCTTTTTGTAGGCATATCGCAGTTTGGCCATATATGCGGCCCACAGTTTCTTGATTTCCTGCATGTCTTTTGGCCTGTCCGCCTTGCGGAATGTGAATGTAGCTGTCAGGTCACCTGGTCCGAAATTGGCGTTAAAAATCATCTCTTGCTGTAAGCACGCCTGGCGGTTGTTTACAATGGCCTGGGCCTCACTTGTTTTGCCGTAGTTGCTCCCTCTGGTGCATTTGTGTTTGCTGCCATAGCGCGAGGAGTAGTGGCGCTGGATATAGATACATCTTCCCGCATGGACGGTCTTTTGCACCCATGGCATTTTGGTTTGCTCCTTTCTGGACGGACCGGCACTCTATGGAAATGCTGGAAAACGCTGATCGGCTCCCGGGTGGAAAAGCAAGTTTTCCACCGGTTCACCGGCGTGTTCCACATTCCCACAGAGCACAGCTCCTCATTATGCGGCGCGGGTGCACACCCTGTTGCCGCCGGTCTCCTGCCTGCGCCTGAACCCGCTGAAGAATGCCAAGCGATATATATTTTTGCCGTTGGCGTTTTGCGCCTAAAAATAATACTTTGAACAAGGAGCAAAAAAGGAGCACAGACCCCTTTTTTCGCCCTTGCCGCACGGCTTGTCCTTGACTTCTCTGCGGTCCTTATATATAATGTAATTAGCGCAGGCGTTTTACTTTCTTTTCGCCGCCTGTGTTCAAGTCGACTGGTCGCTCAGTCGGCTTTTTCTTTTTGCCCGCCGCTTTGTTCGTCGTTATACTCCAGTGGCAGCATAATGGCTGTCACTTTCGGCAATTCCATCAGAGCCTTGGTTTTCCGTTCGACGATGACTTCCAGCGCCTCGTAGTTGCCGTCACCCCGCACATACACGGTGTCACCTGCTCTGACGGTGTTCCACGGCGCCCGCAGGACAATGTGGTCCTCGTCCAGTTTAGCAATTACCAAATCAATGTAATCTTCCATTTTCATCATCCTTTCCAAGTTGAATGGCGTGCAGATACGCCAATTCAAAGTCTGTCAGCGGTGCTACCAGCACCACCTTGTGGTTTTCGTCCTCAATCACCAGCCGTTTATCCTGCTGCGACTCGTCCTCGTCCTTTGGCAGAACGAACACTGCCAGTGCGATCAGCCCACATCCGGCACCGCTTACAGCCACAGACACCCACCAATAGGGGTTGTCCGCCACCAGGCAGCAGCCAAACAGCACCAGCAGAAAGCCCACTGCCACCAAAACAAGGCATGCCTTCTCTCGTTTTGTCATTGTTATCCTCCTCAGTATTCAACCGCTTCTTGACGATTGATGAAAAAATGAATACCGTGTGAACACTCATTCCAACGGTCATCGTCAAACGCATCCGGATATACTAATTCTCCAACCTTGTAAACGATATTCGGCGAGTAACCAGTGTTCGTTACACTATTCGTTTTGACCGGCTCGCCTGATAATGTGGTAAGAGACACAACCTTGGCATAACTTGCCCTGCATTTCCGTGTGGTCGCAGAACAGCGCTTGGCGTTGGTCGGTATAAGAAGCTCAACTATATATTCACCGATCTTTTTAAATCCGACAAACTCTCCGCGTTCCGGACATGCAAGTGGTATGAAGGGGATATTCTTGGCTTCACGCAGGTTGGCTTCACGCAGGTTGGCTTCACGCAGGTCGGCTCCACGCAGGTTGGCTCCACACAGGTCGGCTCCACGCAGGTCGGCTCCACGCAGGTTGGCTTCACGCAGGTCGGCTCCACACAGGTAGGCTCCACACAGGTAGGCTTCGCGCAGGTTGGCTTCACGCAGGTCGGCTCCACGCAGGTCGGCTCCACGCAGGTTGGCTCCACACAGGTCGGCTCCACGCAGGTCGGCTCCAGGCAGGTCGGCTCCACGCAGGTTGGCTCTCTCGCCTCCGTCCTCATCGTTCAACCACTTACGGTGGCGTTCCAGTATCTCTTTCAACTTCTCATTATCCATTGTTATTCTCCTTTGCAGTTGACTGCAATTTAGTATTTTCCGGCGTTGTATGCGTGGAACGCCGGGGCGAACACAGCCAGCTTGGTGCCGTTCTCACCCAACTGAATGAGAGGGAAGCCCGGGCGGTGCATATACTGCCGCGCCGTTGGTATGCTACAGTTCAGGTATGCCGCCACATCTTCCGGACCAAGATACAGTTTTGTACCCTTGACCTTGACCTCTTCCTCTACAGCTTCGGCGGTGCGGATCAAGTCAATATAGCTCTGCAGGCGCTCCATACGCTGCTGCACGGCGGCGTCGAAGTCGTCCATTGCCAAGGGGCTGTCCTTGTTGATGGGTACTTTCATTGTTATTTCTCCTTTCTTGATTAGGCCAGCCCTTTGGGCAAGCGGCAGAGCCGCAAGCTGCCCGCTGCACGGCAAAAGTGCCGATTGCGATAAATGTGATGTTGGGTGGTGGCGGGCACCGGAAGCAGGAACATAATGGGTAAATTTGACAAAAAAAGAAAAGAAGAAAGAGAAGAAATGAAAAAAGGTCCCGCTGCCTGCTTAGTTCTGCCGCCGCCCAAAAGGCTGGCCGTATTCAGTTGTTGGCGCACAGTCTACATATCAGGTAAAAAAATATTTGTCTTTTTCGGCACTAATGCCTAATATTGCGCTTAAAACTTGGATCTCATTCGCCTTAAACTGTGTTCTGCCATTCAGCTTGTAATTGAGAGATGTCGGCGATATTCCCAGCTTTTCTGCTATCTTTTTTCTATCTACGCCGACTTCGACAATCTTGGCCTTGAGCAAGTTCACATTCACCACTGTTTACACCTCCTTAATTTGGTGTTGGCTTTCCGTCAACAACCTAAGAATACCACATCGTTTCCGATGTGTCAACACATTATTTGAACTTTTTTCAAAAATATTGACAGTGAGCCAACATTGTGCTATATTGAGCGTGGGTGATGACTTTATGAAACAGGAAACGATGTATGATCGTATCAGAAGACTAAGGGAAGAAAAAGATATCAGTCAGGATGAGTTGGCAAGGCGCTGTGGTTATTCGAGCCGATCAACTATTTCTAAAATTGAAAAGGGCGAGCGAAATATAACAGGTGAGAAAATTCAAATCCTCGCGAGTGTACTTGGCGTTCGGCCCTCATACCTTATGGACGGAGAGCTTCAAGATAACTTTGATATGTTTTCAGTTAATGGTGTGTTGCCGTTACCCGAAACCAAAAAGCGCCCTCGGTTAGGCACAATCGCTTGTGGTGAACCGATCTTGGCGCAAGAAAACATAGAAGATTATGACGATGTCCCGAATGATATTAAGTGTGATTTTACATTGCTGTGCAAAGGTGACAGCATGATTGACGCACGCATACATGATGGCGATGTCGTTTACATACGCCAGCAGCCAAGTGTGGAAAATGGCGAAATTGCAGCAGTACTGATTGGCGACGAAGCTACACTCAAGCGTGTTTTCGTCTATGACGACAAAGTGGTACTGCAGCCTGCAAATCCTGCATATTCTCCCTTGGTGTATATCAAAGAAGAAATGAATGATATTCGTATTCTTGGCAAGGCTGTGGGCTTTATAAGCAGATTGTAGTTGCTGCTTGCAAATTGTTGTTAGCACGGCACACCGTGATTATAGATGTAATAACTTAATAGGAGGAAAAAAGAAATGGGTCTGTTTACATCAGCAGAAGAAAAGGAGAGAAAGAAACAAGAGGCTGCCAAGGCTAAGCGTGACGAATTCATCGAAAAGTACCACCTGGAGGAGTACGCCAACGATATTCCAGAACACGAGCTCAACCGGATCATAGAGACCTTTAAGGGGAATGCGGCCATTACTGTTGGCAGCGTGCTGTCCGATAACTACGGTCCGTTATTGCTGAATATCAACTCTATGCAGGAAGCAATTTTCAATCAAAATTGGATCATCATTAAGTTGCTTGCAAATATCAACCGCAACCTGGAGGACAAAGCGTGAAAAAATCATACAAGATTTTACTGTATGCGCTGCCGCCGTTGGTTGTTGCAACACTGCTCGCCTGTGCAGCTTTTCCGCCGTTCCTGGTTGTGTCTGCTGCATTGTTGGTGATTTATTACATCATTCTTACCAAGGTGCTAAAACTGATCCCCGCAGATGAGCAGGAAAACGCCCAGCACGAGCAACAGGGTACATACTATATGCCGCCTACGGTGCAGCAGCCCGCTGCACCACAGCAAGTACACCAGGCAGTTGTTCCACCTGCCCCTCCGGTCGCAGAGCCACCCGCCGCACAACAACCGGAAGCGGACACAGAAAAGTCCGTTGCCGAACAGCCCGCTGCTGTTTCGCCTGAGCCGGTGGCAAAAGCGGAGTCTATACCGCCCGCTGCCCCAAAAGAGGTGGAGCCTGTGGCACAGTGGGTTAACCCCAGGTATGCTGATGAGACAGAACACACGGAACCCGAACTGGAAAATATACCGAACATATCCGTGCATATTGATACGGAGCCTGTTACAGTTACACTGCCGGTCGTCGAGATGACCGACCCGGAGCCTGACTCGGCAGACGATGACGACGAGCCGGAAGAAAAAGGTTTTTATCGGCGCGGCTCCCGGCTGCGAAAGTTTCCGGAGGAGTTTGTAGTCATTGACTTTGAGACCACCGGCTTTTCTCCTATTCAAAATGAGATCATAGAGGTCGGCATGTTAAAGGTGTGCGGCACTGATGTGGCGGACAGCTATCAGCAACTTGTTCGGCCAAAAAGACCGGTATCCGGTCGGATTACCAAGCTTACCGGGATCACCAACGAAATGCTGGAGGAAGCGCCCGGTGCTGCCGATATAATGCCTGATGTGCTGGACTTCATCGGCGATCTGCCCCTTGTGGGTCACAATGTGTCCTTTGATGTGGGCTTCCTTGTGCGCAACGCTAATCTATACTGCGATGGGGACACGGCTTTTCCCTCATTCGACACAATGCAATGCGCCAAGCGGGAGTTACCGTTCCTGCCCGATTATAAGCTGGGTACGGTTGCCAACTACTTTGATTGCCAGGACGAGACTGCCCACAGAGCGCTGGCCGACTGCCACTCAACACTGGGCTGCTTTATTGGCCTTATGAACTATAATGAATAAATAAAAAAAGCTCCCCCCTGTTGGCGCAGGGGAGAGCCGATAAGCAGGAGATGTGCGTGCACATAACCCACCCAACACTGGTTATTGTAGCACAGCCCTGCTGAAAAATCAAGCAGGGCTTTTTGCGCCCTTTTTTAGGGTTGCCCGCTGCTATATGCAAAGGAGAAGTGTGTACAATGCCAAGAAAGAGAGGAAACGGAGACGGAACCATCTATAAGATGGAAAGCAAAGGCCTATGGGCTGCCCAGCTAACTATAGGCGTTGACGCCAACGGCAAGCCGAAGAGAAAGACGATATACGGTAAACGGCAGGCAGATGTTCGGGCAAAGCTGGACGCTCTGAAAAATGAACTTGCCACCGGATCGGTAATTGAGCCGGACAAGATCACCGTTGCCCAGTATATCTTATCGCTGGTCGAGACAGACCGGGCGCTAAACCAGATAGGGGACAACACCTACCTGCGCAAACTGGCAAGTTGTAAGCGGATCGCCGCCAGCTCCATAGGCGACCGCCCGCTGCAATCCGTGCGGCCACCACAGGTGACCCAATACCTCATAGAGATCACCAGCTGTTCCAATTCAGTAATCGCCAAGGACTATGCTCTGCTGGCCCGCTGCTTCCGCACAGCCCTTGACAATGACCTGATCCGTAAGGATCCTATGTGCGGAATGAAAAAGCCAAAGAGCAACAAGGCCACCCGCAAGGTGCGTGCGTTGACCGTAGAGGAACAGACCATGTTTGTGCAGGTCATGAACGACAAAGAGCGCGGCTGCCGCTACTGGGAACAGATGATGTTGATGTTATGCACCGGCATGCGCATGGGCGAGATCAACGCCTTAGATGTGCACGATGTCAACCTGACTTTCCGCACCGTGAATGTGCGACGCACGGTGACCAAGGATCAGACGGACCACGCTGTTATAGGCACAAAAACCAAGACCTATGCCGGGCAGCGGCTTTTGAGCCTGACAGACGCCCCATACCGCATTTTATCCGAATATATGGAACGATGGCAGCCCAACCGCTTGGATCTGCTGTTCTACGACTTCAGGGGTCACAAGGTACTGACCACCAGCCAAGTGAATTTGCAATTTCAACGAATTTTGAAAAAATATAATATACTGGATCCTGCCGTGCCCGGCGTGGTGACCCTCCACAGCCTGCGGCATACATACGCCACCCGCTGCATTGAGAGCGGTATGCCTGTTAAGGTGCTCCAGAAGCGCCTTGGTCACGCCAATATTGAGACCACCCTAAACACCTACTGCGATGTGTTCTCAGATTATGAGAATAAGTACACAGAGGCGGCAGACGCCTATATGCAACAGCTTACCCCGAATGCTCCGCAGAAAAGTGCTGCACAGATATAAATAAGAAAAGACAAGTGCCCCTTGTAGGCACTTATCTTTTTATGTATAAACGATAAAATAAAAAAATATTTCAGAAAATGTCAAAAAACGCTTGACATACTGCAAGTAGTATGGTATAATTGAGTCAATGAAAGGGGGTGAGAATATGAAGCCAAACAAAAAGCCTACCGCATTTGAGGTTACACAGCTTGTTATCGAGGCTGTCGCTGCAATCGCTGCTCTGATAACGGCAATCAAATGGTGGTAGGCACCAAGAGGGGCGAAAGCCCCTCCCCCTTGCGGGGGTGGCATATTCATTATATCGTAAAGAAAGGAGTTTTTCAAGTGGAAAAGAATAGTTTTTGGATGACCGTTTTGTGCGTGCTCTTGGTGGTATCTGTTGTCGCCGGAATGAGCATTCCGCTGCGGGTGGCCATTGGTGGCTGTGCCCTTGTAATTTTGTGCAATGTGTTTAGAAAGGTATGGAGGTTGTGCCATGAGTGAGGCTAAGAGAAAGACCAAGACTTCCACCCAGGTAAAGGCAAGGTATAACCAAAAGGTGTATGACTCTATTTCCGTGCGTGTTCCAAAGGATTTGGCAGCTGCATTTCGTGAGAAATGCGCTGCTGATGGCATTGCACAGGCACAGATCATCAAGCAGGCGATCGAGCAGTTCTTGCAGCAGTAACGGCGTTGCAGTACTGTTGCAGTACAAACCGGCAAAAAGCCCGCTGCCAAGCCAAATTTTACACCTATATTCTTGTCACCTCGACCAAAAGGAAGCAGGACATTCTAAAGAATGTCCTGCTTCCTTTTTTTGTTTATTTGCAAGATTTGAACTTGCGACACGAGGCTCCAAATGCGAAGCATTTGGCAGAAACAGTCCGGGGGACTGTTTCGCAGCGAGTGCCTTATATTTCTGTGCTCGATTACGCATTCTGCCGGTGGAGCAGCCGTAATGTCCTGCTTCCTTTTTTGTTTGTTTACAAGATTTGAACTTGCGACACGCGGCTCCAAATGCGTAGCATTTGGCAGAAACAGTCCGGGGGACTGTTTCGCAGCAAATGCCTTATATCTCTGTGCTCGGCTGTCTTTTTTTCTCCAGCGGAGCGGCACTTTTTTTCGGCGTTGCAGTACTTATTGCAGTACTTGGTCATGCGAGGTATAAAAAAGCCGGGCAGTTTTGATCTGCTCGGTCAGGCCTGTGGGTTAGGTAGATTGAATTTGTGTCCGGTGCCTTGAAGAAATGCAAAACACCGGACGACGCAATCAGCATTTTAGAAGCTCTGCGCTTCTAAGATAAAAAAGTAGATGGCGGGCGGCCACCCGCCATGGGTGTGGGCTGCCCGGGTAGGTGGCTGCCCGAGCCGCAGAAAGGAAAATAACACAAGGAAGTAAAAAATGAAAATAGGAGTACAAAATGTATAATGATAAGCCTATATGCAAGACGGCCACCCGCCTTACAAGCCTACTGTACCACGCTTTGCAGTAAAGTGCAATGAAAATCTGTTCAGGGGCGTTTTACTGTACCAAAAATGACCCTGTGGGCAGTGAAAGTGAAGTTTTTTGTTGACTGCCGGTGCCAGTGACCGACAATCCCTGCATAAATGGCGTATTGCCAAAACAGAAAAAAGCCAATCGGGCGTCTTGCTCGGTTGGCTTTTTGCTTACTTATTTTTCCGCTTTAATCAGATCCTTGATTACTTCGCCGGCTAGGATCAGGCCCATCACGGAGGGCACAAATGCCACGCTGCCGGGCGTGCTGCGGCGGCCGGGGTGATCCGGATCCTCCTGTCCGGCACCGGCGGTGGAAATAGGCGGTTCTTCGGAGTAGACCACCTTTAGGTGGTGAATACCCCGCTTTTTCAGTTCCCGGCGCATGACTCGGGCCAGCGGATCCATTTTCGTTTTAGCCAGGTCCGCCACCTGAAAGCCGGTGGGGTCCAGCTTATTCCCGGCGCCCATGGCGCAGATGATGGGCACGCCGGCGGCGTGGCAATGGGTCACCAGCGCCAGCTTGGCGCTCATGGTGTCTACTGCGTCCACCACATAATCGTATTGGTTAAAGGGAAAATCCGCCGCCGTTTCCGGCAAAAAGAAGCAGTTGTGCTTGGTGATCTTGGCCGCCGGATTGATGTCTAAGATTCGGGCCTCCATGGCGTCCGTCTTGTACTGCCCCACGGTTTTAGTGGTGGCGATGATCTGGCGGTTGATGTTGGACACGGCCACTGTGTCGCTGTCGATCAGATCCAGGTGCCCCACGCCGGTACGGGCCAAAGCCTCGCACACATAGCCACCTACGCCGCCAATGCCGAATACCGCCACCCGCGAGGCGGCCAGCCGCTCCAGAGCGCTGCTGCCCAAGAGTAATTCTGTTCTGGAAAATGCCTGTTCCATAGCGAATACCTACCTTTTTAATAGATTTATTATACGGCAAGGGTTCGGTGCTGTCAACCGACTTGAAAAATAGACAAAATCTTAATATGTTCTATACTGACAAAGTACATTAAAAAGTTCGATAAAATTATAACAAAAAATTGCACACTGCGTGCAGGCATGGCCTTTTTTAGTTGCGCCGGGGCAGGGCAGTATGCTATAATAAAGGTATAAAATAGAGGGGGTTCTATATATGAAACGGATTTTTTGCGCACTGCTGGCCGGTGCACTGACCTTGGGCGCCGCCTTGCCGGTGCAGGCAGCGGATAAGGCAGTGCTGCGTGTGGCGGCAGACGCCAAGCAAACCGCCATCTCGGATCATTTGTACGGTGCGTTTATTGAGGACATCAGCTACGCCTGCGACGGGGGCTTGGTGTCCAATTTGGTGAATAACGACAGCTTTGAGTACGCCTCTGCGCCTACCACCGGCTGGGTGGCGGATGGGGTGGAGCTGACCACCGAGGGCAACCTGCCTCTAAATAAGAACAATCCCACCTACGCCAAGGTGACGGTGGACGGCAAGGGCAGTCTGACGAACCTGGGCTTTACGGAGATTTATAAATACAAGACGGATAAATATGATAAAAAGAAAGCCAACACGGCGGATATGGGCTTTGTGGCGGACCAGGTGTATGATTTCAGCTGCTATGTGCGCTCCGGCGGCTTTACCGGCACCGCGCAGGTGTATTTGGACTGCGGCGACGGCAAGCAGACGGCGGTGCAGCTGGACTTGAGCAAAACCGGCGGCGCCTGGAACAAGCTGACCGTACCGCTGACCGCCAGTGCCAGCAAGGATGGCGCCTTGGTATTTCAGCTGGAGGGTGAGGGGACTTTATACCTGGATTTCGTCACCCTGGTGCCCCAGGGCAGCTACGGTTACGGCAGCGACAGCTGGAAATATACCACCCTGCGCAGCGACCTGTTTGCAGCGCTGCAAAATCTGCACCCGCGGTTTATCCGCTTTCCCGGCGGGTGCCTGGCAGAGGGCGGCAGCCTGGATCAGCTGTACAATTGGAAAGATACCATCGGCCCCTTGGAGGAGCGCAAGCAAAGTGAGAACCTGTGGAAGGACGACAACGGCCGGGATTATAACAACACCAACGCCATGGGTTACCACGAATATTTCCAGCTGTGCGCGGATCTGAACGCGTTGGCGCTGCCCATTGTGAATGTGGGGCTCAGCTGCCAGCCGCGGGCGGCCTATGATGACCATGCGGCAGCGTATGCTAAGCTGCGCATGACCGACGCGCAGTGGGAGGCGTATTTGACGGAAAAGGTGGGCCTGGGCGAAAAGGATACCGACGCCCGCACGGAATATACGGACAAAATCAAAAAGCTGAACATCAACAGCGCCGCCGACTGGGAGGCGTATTTGGACACCATTGCTCTGCGCCCGGGCACGGATGCGTGGGACAATTATGTGCAGGATGTACTGGATTTGATTGAGTACGCCAACGGCGACGCCACCACCAGCTATTGGGGCGCGCTGCGGGCAGCCAACGGCCACGCCAAGCCCTTTAATCTGCAATATATCGGTCTGGGAAATGAGAACTGGGGCGCCGTGTATGAACGCAATTTCAAGGCGCTTTACAAGGCGGTAAAAGAGAAATACCCGCAGATCACTGTGATCTCCTCTGCCGGTACTTACCTGGAGGGGGATGCTTACGACGGCAATATGGCGTGGATTGACCGGGAATTTAAGGACACGGTGGTGGACGAGCATTATTATACCTATGACGGCTACCTGTTTGACCACAACGATCGGTACGACAACTTTGACCGCTCCGGTGCCCATGTGTTTGTGGGCGAGTACGCCGCCACCTCTGCCGGGATCGGCACCATAGAGACCAAGAGCAACATTTGGGAAGCGGTGGAAGAAGCCAGTTACTTGACCGGCTTGGAATGCAACGGCGATGTGGTGGATATGGCATCCTACGCCCCCACCTTTGCCAAGGTCAATGCCCAAAGCTGGAATGTGAATCTCATTTGGTTTGACAGCCGCCAAACGGTGCTCACTCCCTCCTATTATGTGCAAATGCTCTTTGCCAACAATGTGGGTACGCAGTATGTGCACGCCACTTTTGACGGCGGCAGTACCGTACAGGATGGGGTGTACCAGTCCGTTACCTGCGACCCGGAGAACCAGGTGCTGTATGTTAAACTGGTGAATACCTCCGGCAAGAATCGGACGGTGAATGTGCAGCTGGACGGCTACAAACCGAATGCGGTTTCCGTCCAAAGCCTGCAAGGCAAATTTAAGTCCGCCTGCAACGAACTGGACAGCAATACCACTGCACCCACCCAAACGGAGTTGACCCCCGGCACGGACCTCCAAGTGGAGCTGAGCAAGTACCAGGTGAGCGTGGTGCAGGTGGCCTATGGCAAAAACAGCGGTGCGGATTTGTATAAATTGCCGGAAAAGGCGACCCCCACTTTGTCGGACGGTGGTAAGTTATATCTGCCTCCGGCTACTGCGGGCATTGCTTTTGGCGCAGTTTTCGGCACCGCCGCTGTGTTTGCGGCCGTGGTGCTGCTGATACACTATAAGAAGAAAAAGCAGGGGAAATAATAAGTAAAAGCGGTAAAAAGACAAAAAAATAAGGCTCCCGTGTAAAGGGAGCAAATAGCCAAATATGGAAAACAAAAGGCGCACACCAAAACCGGTGTGCGCCTTTTACTGTAACACTTTAGATATGAAAAAACGGAAAGCGGCTTTTGCTGGTGTCGCGGCCTTTCAGGTACACGGCTTCTACCGTGGCGGTCGGGTCCTTGAGAATGTTTTTGTCCAAGACGGCAAAGTCGGCACTTTCGCCCACAGCCAGTACAGCGCAGCCGGCATCTTTGCAGTTCACCGGGATCAGGTCGTTTACTGCCGGCAGTACCGCCTTGCCCTCCAGGTCTACTGCCTTGGCGTCCCGGTAACACAGGGGCGTATTGTAGCCGATATAGGCAATCTTGCCCTTGTCCTCTACCAGCACACTGTAAGTGAGATTCTCCTCATTCAGGGAGATGAAATCTGCGTTTGTATATACAACCATGGTCTGCTCCTTACTGCGCCAGCGCGTCTGCCAGTGCGGCCAGCGCGGTGCGGTCTGCGTCCTTTAAGGCGGCGCGCACGGTGACGGTGCCCGACAGCAGGGTGATGGCTTTCATCTCCTCCAACTGGGCGGTCATGGTGCGGGCGGCGCTGGGCGCCCAGCTGCCGTTTTCAATCAAGGCCACGGTGCGGTTTTGGTAACTCTTGCTCTTTAAGTGATGCAAGAAGTCCGCCATTACCGGGAACACCCCGCCGTCATAGCTGGGGGCGGCGCATACCATTTGGCTGTACTGAAATGCTTTTGCTACTGCCTGTGCCAAATCCGTGCGGCTTAAGTCCGCAATTTCTACCGTTACGCCACGGCTTTTCAGTTCCTCCGCCAGCAGCAGAGCGGCCGTCTTCGTGTTGCCGTAAATGGAGGCATAGGCAATGAACACACCCCGGGTTTCCGGCTGATAGCTGCTCCAAGTGTTATACAGGTGCAGATAGGGGGTCAGGTCCCCTTGCAGTACCGGGCCGTGCAGCGGGCAAATGGTGGCAATATCCAGGGCGGCGGCTTTTTTCAGCAGGGTCTGTACCGGCGCACCGTATTTGCCCACGATATTGATAAAGTAGCGGCGGGCTTCCTCCGGCCAAGGCTCGTCCGTGCCCACGGCGCCGAATTTGCCAAAGGCGTCTGCGCTAAAGAGCACCTTTTCCGTTTGTTCGTAGCTGACCATCACCTCCGGCCAGTGCACCATGGGTGCCATCACAAAGGTCAAGGTGTGGTGACCCAGCTCCAGCGTGTCGCCCTCTTTCACCGACAGGGTCTTGGTGCCTGCCGGCAGGTCAAAAAACTGGGGCAGCATAGCCAGCGCCTTGGCGCTGAGCACCAGGGTGGCTTCGGGATATTTCTCTATGGTCATTTGCAGACTGCCGGCGTGGTCCGGCTCTAAGTGGTGCACCACAATGTAGTCCGGGGTGCGCCCGTCCAGAACAGCGTCCACCTTTGCGGCCCAGTCGTCATATTTGCGTTTATCCACCGTGTCCAGCAGGGCAATCTTGTCGTCCAGCAGCAGATAGCTGTTGTAGGACACGCCGTGGGGCACCGGGTACTGGCTTTCAAACAAATCAATGTCTGTATCGTTGACGCCAACATAGCGAATTGCGTCAGAAATGGTCAATGTAGATCACCTTTCTTCCTCACATTGCCTTTAGCATAGCATAAATGATCGGGAAATACAATGCCGGGGCGCAAAAAAAGCCGCACTGCTCAGGGTGAAGCGGTGCGGCTGTCTTGCAAAAAAGATTTACATCAGGGAGAGATACAACTGTTTGATCTCCTCTACGCTGGTGTCTCTGGGATTGCCGGGACGGCAGGCGTCGTCATAAGCGCTCTGCGCCAGGAAGTCCACATCCTCCGGCTTTACAATGTCTTTCAGGTCGGCAGGGATACCCACATCCTGGGACAGTTGCTTGACAGCGTCCACGGCAGCGACACGCGCCTGGTCCAGAGTCATATCGTCCACGCCCTTAACGCCCATGGCCTTGGCAATATCCCGGTATTTTTCACCGGTGGCAGGTGCATTGTAGGCCATCACGGTGGGCAGGATAATGGCGTTGGCTACGCCGTGGGGGGTGTCATACACAGCGCCCAGCGGGTGCGCCATGGAGTGCACAATGCCCAGGCCCACATTGGAAAAGCCCATACCGGCAATGTACTGGCCCAGTGCCATGCCCTCGCGGCCCTCCGGGGTGTTGGCTACGGCACCGCGCAGGTTCTTGCTGATGATCTCAATGGCTTTCAGGTGGAACATATCGCTCATTTCCCAGGCGGCCTTGGTAATGTAGCCCTCAATGGCGTGGGTCAGTGCGTCCATACCGGTGGCGGCGGTCAGCCCCTTGGGCATGGATGCCATCATCTCCGGGTCCACAACGGCCACTACGGGAATGTCGTGCACATCTACGCACACCATTTTGCGGTTTTTCTCCGTGTCGGTGATCACATAGTTGATGGTGACCTCGGCGGCTGTACCGGCAGTGGTGGGAACGGCGATGATCGGCACGGCCTTCTTGGTGGTGGGCGCCACGCCCTCCAGGGAAATTACATCGCTGAATTCCGGGTTCTCAATGATAATACCGATGGCTTTGGCGGTGTCCATAGAGGAGCCGCCGCCAATGGCAATAATGCAGTCTGCGCCGCTGGCCTTAAAGGCGGCCACGCCGGTCTGCACATTCTCCACCGTGGGGTTGGCCTTGATTTTGCTGTAGATCTCGTAGTCAATGCCAGCATTCTCCAGCACATCGGTCACTTTCTTCGTCACATTAAATTTAATCAGGTCCGGGTCGGAGCACACAAAGCACTTTTTGAACCCGCGGCCTTTCACTTCGCCGGCGATCTCCTGGATCGCACCGGGGCCGTGGTAACTGGTCTCATTCAATACAAATCTGTTTGCCATAACAAATTACCTCTTTTCATTGAAATTTCGGCGATTTTTTTTCGCCGCTTGCAAGTTCAGTATAGCGAATTGATAATTTTTTGTCAATCTGACGGTGGCGAAATTCATAAATAATTTACACTATGTGCAGAATTGCGCAACAGCGTGCAAAAATTTTGGAAAATACAGCAAATTATGTTAAAATAGTATCAGAGAAAGGCGAGTGCCGCCGCCAGGTGTGTTCTGCAAAAAACAGAAAAAAGCCCTTGACAAAAGGCGATTTGCTGTGTATAATTCAAATTGTAATGATTACAAGTTGATAATGATTACAACGACTGGTCAAAATTCCCAAAAACTTTAGCCGGAATGGGCAAAATACTTATACAATTTGGGTTGAAATTCGAGACGATTTGTTGTATATTATTAGCGATTTGCGGACAGGTGCGTCAAATTGCGTCTGTTTTCGCAATTTCAACTATGCCAATCATTAGTTTTATATTCAGCAAACAAATACTGTAGGAGGTAATACGATGGTCAATTTTGAACAATGGAATGGCTTTGACGGTTCCCTCTGGAAAGAGGAAGTCAATGTAAGAGACTTCATCCAGAAGAACTACAAGCCCTATGATGGTGATGAGAGTTTCCTGGCAGGACCCACGGATGCTACCAACAAGCTGTGGGGCGTGTTGCAGGGCCTGCAAAAAGAAGAGCGCGCCAAGGGCGGCGTTTTGGATATGGACACGAAGATCGTGTCCGGCATTACTGCCCATGAGCCGGGCTACATCAGCGAGGATCTGAAGGATCTGGAGGCTGTGGTCGGTTTGCAGACCGACAAGCCCCTGAAGCGTGCCTTTATGCCCTATGGTGGTATCAAGATGGCAGAGCAGGCTTGCACCACTTACGGCTATGAGCCGGATCCGGAGCTGCACAAGATCTTCACTGAGTATTGCAAGACCCATAACCAGGGTGTGTTTGACGCTTATACGCCCGAGATGAAGAAGGCCCGCCACAACAAGATCATTACCGGCCTGCCGGATACTTACGGCCGTGGCCGTATCGTCGGCGATTATCGCCGTGTGGCTCTGTATGGTATCGACTTCCTGATCGAGCAGAAGAAGGAAGACTTTGCCAACTGCGGCAGCGGTTCTATGACTGACGACATCATCCGTCAGAGAGAAGAGCTGGCTATGCAGATCAAGGCTCTGGGCGAGATGAAAGTTATGGCCGAGAAGTATGGCTTTGATATTTCTCAGCCCGCAAAGAATGCAAAAGAGGCTGTGCAGTGGCTGTACTTCGGCTACCTGGCTGCCATCAAGACCCAGAACGGTGCTGCGATGAGCGTTGGTCGTGTGTCCACTTTCCTGGATATCTACATTGAGAGAGATCTGGAAGCCGGCACTTTGACCGAGAGCGAGGCACAGGAATTGATCGACCACTTGGTTATGAAGTTCCGTATGGTGAAGTTCGCTCGTATTCCCTCTTACAACCAGCTGTTCTCCGGCGACCCGGTATGGGCTACCCTGGAAGTTGGAGGTATCGGCGTAGACGGCCGTTCCATGGTTACCAAGAACGACTACCGTTTCCTGCACACTTTGGAGGATATGGGTCCCTCTCCGGAGCCGAACCTGACTGTTCTGTATTCCTCCGCTCTGCCTGAGAACTTTAAGAAGTACGCAGCAGACATTTCTATCCGCACCAGCTCCATCCAGTATGAGAACGACGATGTGATGAAGCCGGTATGGGGCGACGATTACAGCATCTGCTGCTGCGTATCCGCTACCCAGACCGGTAAAGAGATGCAGTTCTTCGGCGCAAGAGCCAACCTGGCTAAGTGCCTGCTGTACGCCATCAACGGCGGTGTGGATGTAAAGACCGGCCAGCAGGTTGGTCCCGAGTACAAGCCGATCACTTCCGAGTACCTGGACTATGATGAGGTCATTGAGAAGTATGACCGCATGATGGACTGGCTGGCTGATCTGTATGTGAATGTGCTGAACCTGATCCAGTACATGCATGATAAGTATTACTACGAAGCTGCCGAGATGGCTCTGATCGATACCGATGTACGCAGAACCTTTGCCACCGGTATTGCCGGCTTCTCCCACGTGGTAGACTCCCTGAGCGCCATCAAGTACGCTAAGGTTAAGACCATCCGCAACGAGGACGGCATTGTGGTTGACTACGAGACCACCGGTGACTTCCCCCGCTACGGCAACGATGACGACCGTGCAGACGAGATCGCTGTATGGCTGCTGAAGACCTTCCTGGCTAAGATCAAGAAGCACCACACCTATCGTGACTCCGAGCCCACCACCTCTATCCTGACCATTACCTCCAATGTGGTATATGGTAAGGCAACCGGTGCTATGCCTGACGGCCGTAAGGCCGGCGAGCCGCTGTCTCCCGGTGCAAACCCGGCTTACGGCGCAGAGCAGAACGGCCTGCTGGCCTCTCTGAACTCCGTTGCTAAGCTGCCTTATGAGTGGGCACTGGACGGTATCTCCAACACCCAGACCATCAACCCGGACGCTATCGGCCATGACGAGCAGGAGCGCGTCAACAACCTGGTACAGGTGATGGATGGCTACTTCGATCAGGGCGCGCATCACCTGAATGTGAATGTGTTCGGTAAAGAGAAGCTGATCGACGCCATGGAGCACCCGGAGAAGGAAGAGTATGCAAACTTCACCATCCGTGTATCCGGTTACGCCGTGAAGTTTATTGACCTGACCCGTGAGCAGCAGATGGATGTTATTGCCCGTACCTGCCACGACAGAATGTAAGCGGCTGATCGCTTATGATCGGTAAAATTCATTCCATAGAGACCTTCGGGCTGGTAGACGGCCCGGGGGTGCGCTATGTGCTCTTTTTGCAGGGCTGCAATATGCGCTGCAAATATTGCCACAACCCGGAGACTTGGGATCCGGCGGCAGAAAAGATGAGCCTGTCCCCACAGCAGATGTTTGATAAGGCTTATCGTTATCGCAATTACTGGACCAAGAAAGGCCAGCCCAACGGCGGTATCACCGTTAGCGGGGGCGAGCCGCTGCTCCAGATCGACTTTGTAACGGAGTTCTTCTCCATTGCCAAGGCCCACGGGGTGCATACCACGCTGGACAGCTGCGGTTCCGCATTCAGCCGCAAGGAGCCGTTCTTCTCTAAGTTCCAAAAGCTGATGGAAGTGACGGACCTGGTGATGCTGGACTTAAAGCAGACGGACAGCGAAAAGCACAAGGAACTCACCGGGCGGGACAACGCCAATATTTTGGATATGGCTCGCTACTTGTCGGAGATCCGCAAGCCTATGTGGATCCGGCGCGTGCTGGTGCCCGGTCTGACCGATGACCCGGCAGAGTTGCAGCAGTTGAAAGACTTTATCGACAGCCTTTCTTCTGTGGAGAAGGTGGAGATCCTGCCGTACCATACGCTGGGGCTCTTTAAGTGGCAAAACCTGGGGATCGAGTACCCGCTGGAGGGTGTACCTGTGCCCACACCGGAGCAGGTGCAGCAGGCGGAGACCATCCTGGGGATCGCAAAATAAAACAAACGGCATTGCAATTTTGGTTGCAATGCCGTTTTTCTTTTTTATGGATTGATTCCATTTACTCAAGTGGTTGCTTCCGCCGCATTATAACACCACACCCAAGGCGTCAATCACCTGCTTTTTGTAATCCAAAAATTCCGGGGTCAGGTTAAAGTCCCGCCGCCGGGGTTTCGGCTCCGCAATAGTGATCTGGTGGGTGATCTTGCCCGGTCGCCCGCTGAGAATGAGAATGCGGTCGCTGAGCAGCACCGCCTCGTCAATATCATGGGTGATAAAGATGGTGGACAGCTTGATCTCCTCCATCACGGACAGATACCACCGGTGCATGGCGGATTTGGTGATGGTGTCCAGGGCGCTGAACGGCTCGTCCAGCAGCGCTACCCGGTCACCGGCCAGGTAGGTGCGCAGCAGGGCTGCCCGCTGGCGCATACCGCCGGACAATTCCGCCGGGTACTGCTGCTGGGTGCCCTCCAGACCGAACTGAGCAAAGTGACTGCCGGCTTCTGTCCGAGCTTCCTTTTTGGATTTGCCGGAGAGCAGCAGCGGCAGGGACACATTGTCAATGATCTTCTTGTAGGGCAGCAGCAGGTCCTTTTGCAGCATATAGCTGATATGGCCCGGCTGACCGGTAATGTCCTGCCCGCCCAGCACCACCCGGCCGCTGTCCGGCCGGTCAATGCCGCTGATGCAGTTGAACAGGGTGGTCTTGCCGGCGCCGCTGACCCCCAGCAGGGAGATTAACTCTCCCTGCTGCAAAGTCAGGTTTACGCCGTCCAAAATCACCTTTTCGTCAAAGCTTTTTTTAATGTTTTCTGCGGATAAAATGTCCATCGCTTATGCCAGGTAATCGTTGGTAAAGCCTACATTGCTGCTGATGTCTTTCTCCACCAGCTTGTTGTCCGTCAGCCACTTGTAGAAGTTGTTCCAACGGGCCGGGTCAATGTAGCCCCATTTTTTGGCGTCGCTGATGTACTGCTTTGCCATCCACTTTTGGCTTTCCTTAACCAGTTCTTCGCTGCCGTTCAGAGAGCCGGTATCGTCGCTCTTAATGAGAATGTCCGCAGCCTCCTCCGGGTGGTCAATGGCGTACTGATAGCCCTTGGCAGTGGCAGCCAGGAATGCCTTAGCAGCCTGCGGATTTTCCTTTAAGAAAGTGTTGTTGGCGATGAGCACCGGGGTGTAGTAGTCAAAGGTGGCGTTCAGGTCCTTGATGTAGAAGAAGTCTACATCGATTTTGTTGACCTTGGCGTTGATACCGCCCCAGCCGTAGAATACCCAAATGGCGTGGTCTGGGTTCTGCTGCACATCCTGGGCCTCGGCGGTCGGCGGGTTGGGGATCTGCTTAACCTTGCTCCAATCGCCGCCGTCCTTGTTGACGATATTTTCCATCATAGCCTTTTCAATGGGGGAGTCCCAGGTCAGGTAGGTGTTGCCTGTCAGGCCCTTGGGACGGTCCATACCCTGCCCGGCCTTGGAGATAATGCCGGAGGAGTTGTGCTGCAGCAGCGCAGCCACGGCAGTCACATCCATGGGGGTGTCTGAAGTAAAGGCAGGCGCCAGGGTGTCCTGTGCGTCAATGGCAAATTGCGCTTTGTTGGAGCTGCACAGCTGGGTGGCGGTGCTGTTGTCCGGCGGCTGCACAATGCTCACATTCAGCCCGGCGGCCTCGTAGTAGCCTTTTTCCTTGGCTACGAACATACCGGTGTGGTTGGTGTTGGGGGTCCAGTCCAGGCAGACGGTAATGTCCGTCTTCTGTGCCGGTGCGGCGGTGGTGTCCGTTTTGTCCGCTGTTTTACCGCCGGAGCAGGCGGCAAAGGACAGTGCCATGACGCCGGCCAGCATACCGGCAAAAATCTTTTTTGCTTTATTCATCTTATTCTTTTCCTTTCGTTGTTCCTTTGTTTGCCCAGGGCATTGCCAGCCGCTGCGCCAGTGCCACCAATGCCATCAGCAGCAGGCTGATGACGGAGATGAACACAATGACAGCAAACATTTTGTCAAAGGCATAGGCTTTCTTTACCCGGGTCATATAGACCCCAAGTCCCTCAAAACCGCCTAACCACTCGGAGATCACCGCGCCCACCACCGCATAGGAGGCGGAGATGCGCAGCCCGGAGAAAAAGGAGCCGGTGGCGGAGGGCAGCTTGATGTGCCAAAACACTTGCAGTCGATTGGCCCCCATCGCCCGCAGCAGGTTGACCTCGTCCGGGTCCGCACTGCGGTAGCCGTCTAAGAGTCCGATGGAGATGGGGAAGAAGGTGGTGATCACCACCAGTGTGATCTTCGGCGCCATACCGAAGCCCATCCACAGCACCAGCAGCGGCGCAATGGCAATGGTGGGTATGGTCTGGGTAATGATGAGAACGGGATAGACGGCTTGATACAAAAAGTGAAAGCGATCCATCAGCGCCGACAGAATAAATGCCAGTGCCACGCCGATCGCCAGCCCGTACAGCGCCTCTTGCAGGGTCACCTTGGCCTGGGACATCATTACGGAGAAGTTGTGCACAAACGCCAGCCACACATCCGTAGGGGAGGGCAGCATGTAGGCGGGCACCACTTCAAACCCGGCACAGGCGTACCAAATACCTAAGATCACCGCCAGTGCCAAAATGGGCGCCAGCTTATTGGTGGTGCTTTGTAATTTTTTGGTCAATGGTCAAAACCTCCCCTTCCGGGTTGTACACGATCTTGACATAAGCGGATACGCTGGGCGCACCGGCTTTAATGGCCACTTTTTGGCACTGCGTTACGATCTCCATCAGCTGATCGTAGCTTTCGCCCTCAATGGTGGTCTCAAAGGGACCTACGGAGCAGTGCAGGCCGGTGCTCTTGATGTAGGCGATCACTTCGTCTACGATACGCACCAGTTCCTGGTCGTTGTCTGCCTTTGGCAGAACCTGAATGGCAACACTTGCTTTCATAAAAAATACTCTCCTTCCAAGTGCTTTGGCGGTTTCCCGCCGGGGTGGGTGGCAATAAGTCAAAAGAAAAGCCCCATTCACGCAGAATGGGGCACAGTTGCAAATATCTAAGCAATCGTCTCTGCCGTGCGTGTTAGCGTACGGTTCAAAGGGTATGATCTCAGCCTTGCGGCACCCCTGACTTATTGATTTGAACAACTCTATTATACGGCGGCGCCGGGTCTTTGTCAATCCTGGATCACGCGCACCCGGATCACACCGTCGATCTTTTCAATATCCGCCACCACGCTGGCGCTGTAAGCGGTATCTGTATCAATAATACTGTAAGCGATCTCGCCCCGGTTCTTATCGGTAAAGGCGGCAATGTTCATACCGTCCTTGCTGATGGTGTCCGTAATGGTGGCGATCATATTTGGCTGGTTCTTGTGCACCACGGTCATGCGTGCAGCGCCGTTGGGGCCCATGTGTACCGTGGGCAGGTTTACGCTGTTTTGAATATTGCCGTGCTCCAAAAAGTCAATCAGCTCTTCGGCACCCATAGAGGCACAGTTCTCCTCGCTCTCCGGGGTGGAAGCACCCAGGTGTGGAATGGCGATCACGCCGTCCACATCAATCAGCTTAGCGCTGGGAAAGTCGGTAACATACGCGGCCATTTTGCCCTCTTCCAAAGCCTCGACCACATCGTCCGCATTGGCCAGGTCGCCACGGGCAAAGTTCATCACGCGCACCGTATCTTTCATTTTGGCAATGCTTTCGGCACAGATCAGCTCCTTGGTGTCCGGGGTCAGCGGCACATGCACGGTGATATAGTCTGCCAGGGGGAACACCTGATCCAGGTCATTGTTGACGGTTACCCCCGGCTTGAGTACAGAGGCATCCTTTAAGAACGGGTCGTAGCCGATCACCTGCATACCCAGATCCACGGCGGCGTTGGCCACCAGGCGGCCGATGGCGCCCAGACCGATCACTGCCAAGGTCTTGCCTTTCAGTTCCGGACCGGCAAAGGCGGACTTGCCCTTTTCCACCGTTTTGGGTACATTGTCGCCCTCGTCCTTAATGGTCTTGCACCAGTCGATGGCGCGGGTTACCTTGCGGCTGGCCAGGAGCATACCGCACAGCACCAGTTCTTTTACCGCGTTGGCGTTGGCGCCGGGAGTGTTGAACACCACAATGCCCTTTTGGGCGCAGTCGGCCACAGGAATGTTGTTGACCCCGGCACCGGCTCTGGCGATGGCCAGCAGGCTTTCCGGCATTTCCATATCGTGCATGGAGGCGGAGCGCACCATAATGGCGTCCGGCGTCGTTTCCGGTGCGTCCACGGTGTAGTTGGCAGGGTCAAATTTGTTCAGCCCCACCGGCGAAATTTTATTTAAGGTCTGAATATGAAACATCAGCAGTTCTCCTCCTCAAACTTTTGCATAAAGGTCACCAGCGCCTGTACGCCCTCTAAAGGCATGGCGTTATAGATAGAGGCGCGCATACCGCCCACGGTACGGTGCCCTTTCAGATTTACCAGCCCGGCGGCTTCCGCTTCTTTAACAAATTTGGCGTCCAGATCGGCGTTGCCGGTGACAAAGGGCACATTCATCAGGGAGCGGTCCTCCGGCACCACGGTGCCGTGGAACAGCTTGGAGTTATCCAGAAAGTCATACAGCAGCTTTGCCTTTTCCTGGTTGCGCTTTTCCATCGCTTCCAGGCCGCCCAGCGCTTTGATCCACTCCAGTACCAGTTTGCAGATATAAATGCACCAGCAGGGGGGCGTGTTGTAAAGGGAGTCCGCGTCTGCCTGGACTTTATAGTTCATCATCACCGGGGTGGTGGGGCGTGCGTTGCCCAGCAGATCCTCCCGGATAATGGCCACTACCAGTCCGGCAGGCGCCACATTCTTTTGGGCGCCGAAGTACACCATGCCGAATTTGCTGATGTCCAGCGGTTGGGACAGAGCACAGGAGGACACATCGGCGATGAGCACCTTGTCGCCCACCGGCGGCAGCTCCTTATATACCGTGCCGTAAATGGTGTTGTTCATACAAATATACACATAGTCCGCATCGTCCCGGAAATCGGCGGCTGCGGTCTTGGGAATATAGCTAAAGGTTTTGTCCGCAGAGGAGGCCACGGCCTGCACATCGCCGTACTTCTGAGCCTCCTGATAGGCTTTCTTGGCCCACTGGCCGGTGATGATATAGTCCGCCTTGCCGCTGCCGTTCATAAAGTTCAGCGGAATGGCAGAGAATTGGGCGGAAGCGCCGCCCTGCAAAAAGAGCACCTTGTAGTTGTCCGGCACCTGGTACAGCTCCCGCATTAGTGCCTCGGCGTCTTTGATGATCTTGTCAAAGGTCTTGGAGCGGTGGCTCATCTCCATAACGGATTGGCCGCTGCCCTGGTAGTCCATCATTTCGGCGGCAGCGGTTTGTAACACCTGCTCCGGCAGGGTGGACGGTCCTGCGCTAAAATTCCATACTCTTGCCATAGTCAATATCTCCTTTGGATTTCAAATCGTGTATATACCATTATACGGCTGTTCACCTTTTTGTCAAGCAAAACCGCTGATTTTTGTAAAAAAAGCCGATAGATTGACAAATCGCTAACGATATTGTACAAATCGTAGCCAATGTTGGTGGAATTGCAGGACATGTGTGCAGTATTTGGCAGGTGTATTCTAAAATGCGGGCAGATAAAAGTGTGCGAAGCGATGCCCACCTCGACCCCTGCATTTGTAAAAACTTTTTTGTAGGGTGCGGTGCTCCCGTCGTACCGTAACAAAAAAAGAGCACCATGCAGGTGCTCTCATGAATTATTCTTTATTTCTGCTGCTGGTTCAGGGCGTTTTGCAGCATATTGTTCTGCTTTTTCGGCTTATAGGGGGGCGGGTTCTTCAGCTTCTTGGTCCACCGGTTGTTTTTGGCGGTGAGCTTGTTGATCTCGTGCACCGGGCCGGCCATATACTCGGTCATATACCGGTCGGCGATCTCCATCAGCTGCGGATCATTCTTCATCTCGCCCAAAATGGTCACGCCGATAATGTCCTGCACCTCGTTGGTGCCGTCCTCGTAGATCTCGCCCAGCGCCTTAAACAGCTTTTTAATATCTGCCTCCCGACCGGAGCGCATCACTTCCAGCACCCGGGGTGTACCGTATTCGGTAAAGAAGGTCTCCGGCAGAAACTCGCCGTAGGTGGCAATATTGCGCTTGATCTCGTCTTTCATATCCGGGTACAACACGCCAAAGCGGTTGGCCAGGGAGTCCACATCGTAGCTGACAACCCCGTTCTTGGCCTTGGAGCGGGACACAGCCTTGGGCATTTTGATCTTGTCCAGGTCCGCCTTTTTCTTCTTAGCAAAGAGGGAGCGCACTTCCTCACTTATCTCGTTGGCTACGGACTTTACATCTCGGTCGTCCAATGCGTCCAGCTCAAACAGCGAACGGGAAACGGTGCTCCACTGGGGGTTTTCTTTCTCATAGGCGCAGTCAAATTCCAGCAGCTGCTTGTCTGCTACATAATGCAGGCGGTACAGCCCGTTATCACCGGCAAAGGTCAGGGCGTCCTCCGCGCCTGCCTCGCGGTTAAAGTGCAATTCGGTATTGATGGCGGCAAGCTGCTTTTCCAGCGTTGCAAAAGCCTGGTTCAGTTCCATATGGGCACTCCTTACTCGGTCATTTTTACTTGGTGCAGAGTATTATAGCATTTTTTGCCCCCTTTGTCACGCTTTTTTATAAAGTTGGGTAGAGGGTGGTTGGTTTTGCCGATATTTTTTCTAAAAAGGCATAGATTTTAATAGAAGATGACGGTTGCGCCGGCGTATCTTCTGTGGTACAATATTATAATCAATTTTGACTTAGGAGCAGTTTTGCATGAATAAAATCACATTAGGTGTGTTGTTCGGCGGCGTATCCTCCGAGCACGACATCAGCACCGTATCGGCAAAGGGCATTCTCTCTGCCATTGACAAAGAAAAATATGACCTGGTTTTGCTGGGGATCACCAAAGAGGGGCGTTGGTTCCTGTTTGATGATGATATTGACTTGCTGCCGGAGGACCGGTGGCTCACTTCCCCCAGCTTGGTGCCTGCCTGGATCAGCCCGGATCGAAGCGTGCACGGTGTGGTGACCGCTAAGGGCGACACCATTCGTTTGGACGCAGTGTTCCCGGTGCTCCACGGCAAGAACGGCGAGGACGGCACCGTTCAGGGACTGCTGCAACTGGCGGGCATTCCCTTTGTAGGGTGCGATGCGACCGCCTCCGGTGTGTGTATGGATAAGGCGGTGACCAACGCTGTGGCAGACGCAGTGGGCATTGCCCAGGCCAAGTGGTGCGCCTACACCCGCTTTGCTTACGACAGCGACCGAGAGGGCTGCCTGCAAGCGGCGGAGGAGAAGCTGGGCTATCCGATTTTTGTAAAGCCTGCCAACGCCGGTTCCTCTGTGGGCATTACCAAGGCTACGGACCGGGAGAGCCTGGTGCGTGGTATGGAAGTGGCCTTTGCTGAGGATAAAAAAGCAGTGCTGGAAGCGTGTATTATAGGCCACGAGGTAGAGTGTGCCGTCATGGGCAACGATACCCCCATTGCCGCCCAGGTAGGCGAGATCGTGGCAGCTGCGGACTTTTATGATTTTGACGCTAAGTATAATAATCCCCAAAGTGAGCTGCATATTCCGGCGGATCTAAGTCCGGAAAAGCTGGAAGAAGTGCGTGCGGCTGCTTTGCGTGCCTACGGAGCCATGGGCTGTGAGGGCCTGAGCCGTGTGGATTTCTTTGTTACTTACGACGGGGAGCAGGTGCTGCTCAATGAGATCAACACCATTCCCGGTCAAACCCCTATCAGTATGTACCCCAAGCTGTTTGAGGCGGTGGGTGTGCCGTACAGCGAGCTGATTGATCGGCTGGTGGCCTATGCGCTGGAACGGGGTGCCGTATGACGGAGAAGCAGACGGACACCCGGGATGTGGTACTGGAGATCGTGGGCACCCAGCGGCTGAACGGCGACAGTGATAAGATTGAGCTGACCACCGTGGGTACGCTGCAAACGGAGCCGGATACACTGGTGTTTCGCTACACGGAGCAGCAGGAGCCGCCGGAGGAGCCTATTTATGTGCAGGTGCGCCTGCGCCGGGATCAAACGGAGGCGGAGATTCTGCGTACCGGCGCCTATGGCTCTTGTTTGACCATTGCTAGAGGGCAGCGGAATTTGTGCCGCTACGGCACGCCTTACGGCGATGTGCTCATGGGCATTTACGGCAAGGCGGTGGAGATTCAGGAGAATGCCGCCGACGGCCGGGTGCAGCTGCGTTATGAAATTGACATTAACGGCACTTTGGCCTCTAAAAATCAACTGAAAATTGACTACCGGATCACCGGGTCGCAAGGAGAATGAGCCATGTCTAAATTGGTTAAGCAAACGGAATTGGAATTAAAAGAGAAAATTATGGACGCTTTGGGTCGCGCCGTGGCGGACGGTGTGTTGGATGAGGCACCCCTGCCTGCTTTTATTATCGAAGTGCCCAAGGAGCGCCAAAACGGCGACTACTCCACCAATGTGGCCATGGCCGGTGCCAAGGCATTCCACAAGGCGCCCCGGGTGATCGCCCAGGCCATTGTGGATCGACTGGATCTGGCAGATACTGTGTTTGACCGGGCAGAGATCGCCGGTCCCGGCTTTATCAATTTCTTCCTGGGCAACCGGTTTTATGCCGCTGTGCTGGAGGATTTGATGGCGCAGGGCGAGAATTACGGCCGCTCGGATTACGGCAAGGGCAAGCGTGTGCTGGTGGAGTTCGTCTCTGCCAATCCCACCGGGCCTATGCACATCGGCAACGCCCGAGGCGGCGCGATCGGCGACTGCCTGGCAGCGGTGCTGGATTGGGCCGGATATGATGTGCAACGGGAGTTTTATGTGAACGACGCCGGCAATCAGATTGAGAAGTTCGCTACTTCCCTGGAAGTGCGCTATTTGCAGCATTATGACCCGGCGGTGGAGCTGCCGGAGGACGCCTACAAGGGCGTGGACATTGTGGAGCACGCCGAGAATTTCATCAAGGAATACGGCGACCGGTATGTGAGCGCCTCCTCACAGGAGCGGCGCAAGGCGCTGGTGGATTACGCTCTGCCCAAGAACATTGCCGGGCTGGAGCGGGACCTGGGCGCATACCGCATTCAGTATGACCGCTGGTTCAAGGAGTCCTCCCTCCATGGGGACGGCTCTGTGCAGCGGGTGATTGACGCATTGAAAGAAAAGGGCGTTACCTATGAGCAGGACGGCGCCTTGTGGTTCAAGGCCAGTGAATTCGGCAACGACAAGGACATTGTGCTGGTGCGTGCCAACGGCATTCCCACTTATATTGTGCCGGATATTGCTTATCATTATAATAAGCTGGTGACCCGCGGCTATGATAAAGCTGTGGATGTGCTGGGTGCGGATCACCATGGCTATGTACCGCGGATGAAGGCGGCGCTCACCGCCCTGGGACTGGACGCCAACCGTTTGGATTGTGTGATTATGCAGATGGTGCGCCTGGTGCGGGACGGCGAGACCATTAAGCTGTCTAAGCGTTCCGGCAAGGCGATTACTTTGAATACCTTGCTGGAGGAAGTGCCCATTGACGCGGCACGCTTCTTCTTTAACCTGCGGGAGCCAAACTCCCACTTCGATTTTGACCTGGAGCTGGCAGCCAGCACCTCTAATGAGAACCCGGTGTACTATGTGCAGTACGCCCACGCCCGCATTTGCTCTATTTTGCGCAAGGCGGCAGAGGAAGGCGTGACCCTGCGCACGCCCACTACCGCGGAGCTGGAGCAGCTGACGGCGCCGGAGGAGCGGGAGCTGATCCGCCACTTGGCCGCCCTCACCGACGATGTGGTCACGGCAGCCAAGACCTACGACCCGGCCAAGATCACCCACTATGTGATCGACCTGGCCACTCTGTTCCACAAATTCTACAATGCCCAGCGGGTTATGGTAGAGGATGAGGGGCTGATGCAGGCACGGCTGTATCTGTGCACCGCCGTAAAGAATACCATTCGCAATGTACTTACTATGCTGAAGATCAGCGTGCCGGAGCGTATGTAAGCGGCGCTTGAGGTGAAGCTATGAACAGAAAAATTTTGTACGCAGTGGGCGACCGTCTGCTGCGTTATGTGTACAAGAACCCCCGCCGCAATTTGGTGAAGCTGGTGAAGGTTGGCAAGCTGGTGGCCGGCAAAATGTTCCCACCCAGCACTTTTACCAAGCCCATTGAGATTATTGAGGATGAGGACAATGTGTGGCACCAATTCCTGTTTCGCGGGCTGGACGAGGTGGACCCGGCGCTGTTTCGCCGCATTGCGCTGACCTTTGCCATTGATCTGGGCTACTTTGGCACCAAGGCTCTGCGTGCCAACCGGGAGAAGGAGCACTGCAACATTCCCTGGGTGGTGCTGATGGATCCCACCAGCGCCTGCAATCGCCATTGCAAGGGCTGCTGGGCGGCGGAATACGGCCATAAGTCCAACCTGACCTTGGACGAAATGCGTCGCATTGTGCGGGAGTGCAAGGCACTGGGTACCCATTTCTTTATGTACACCGGCGGCGAGCCGCTGATCCGCAAGGCGGATATTATAACGGTAGCAAAGGAGAACCCGGACTGCCTGTTTTTGACCTTCACCAACGGCACGCTGGTGGATGATGCCTTTTGTGAGGATATGAAGGCCTGCGGCAATTTGGCACTGGCTCTGTCCGTAGAGGGCAGCGAAGAGACCACGGATGCCCGCCGGGGCGCAGGCTCCTATCGGGACACTATGGCGGCCATGGCACTGCTCAAAAAGCACGGCTGTCTGTTTGGCGTGTCCGTCTGCTACACATCGCAAAACTGCGAAGCGGTCACTTCCGACGCCTTTTATGATACCCTTATTGAGGCCGGTGCCCGCTATGCCTGGTACTTCCACTATATGCCGGTGGGCAGTGACGCAGATCAGAATTTGCTGCTCTCCCCGGAGCAGCGGGAGCATGTGTACCGCACCATTCGAGAGAAGCGGGACGGCAAGAACGGCAAGCCTATTTTTACCGTGGATTTCCAAAACGACGCGGAGTTTGTAGGCGGTTGTATTGCCGGTGGGCGCAACTACTTTCACATCAATTCCGAGGGTGACGCGGAGCCTTGTGTGTTTATCCATTACAGCGACTCCAACATTCGGCAAAAGAGCATTAAAGAATGCTTGCAGTCGCCGCTGTTTTACGAATATTACAAGGGTCAGCCCTTTAATAACAATATGTTGCGGCCCTGTCCCATGCTGGAAAACCCGGCGGCTCTGCGGCGGATCGTCAGCCAAACCGGCGCCAAGTCCACCAACTTCCTGGCTCCGGAGAGCGCCGAGGCGCTGTGCGCTAAGTGCGATGCTTATGCTGCCGCCTGGGCGCCTACCGCCAAGCGCATTTGGGAGGAGAAAAGCCGCTTCCGACCCTTTACCCAGTATTATCGGGACACCCCGGAGGGCAAAACGGACGGCGAGGTGCAAAAGCTGCAAAACCTGCCCCTGCCTACGGAGAAATAAAAGAGAACATAAAATGAAAAAGCGCACGACCTTGTTTGGTCGTGCGCTTTTGTGTGCGCTTATTCAAAATTGGTTTCTACGATCTTCAGCACCTGCTCCCGGGAGGGAAAGTCCACATAGGTGGTGCCGTAGTACACGCCCTTTTTCAGCGGATAGTCCATAAATTTGGCGTTGATATATTTGGCATTGCGCCGTGGTCCTTTCAGCCCACCGGCGGTGGACAGGTAGTTGATCACATACTGCCCGCCAAAGGCCGTACGCTGCTCTAAGAACGGTCGGATCACCTGGGCCCAGCGGGGCTTTGGCTTGTATTTGAACCGATCCTGTATAATAAAGTCTGCCGTGCCGGTACACAGGGGCAGCGCCGTAGGAATCACCTCCGGCTGTTCCACCCAGGTGGAAAAGTCAATGCCGGTGTTGTGGCGGGTAAAGTCCGGCTTAGGCTCCATTTTGCACCGACGGATCAGCACCAGCTTGCCGCGGGCGGCGCCCAGAGTGGGTACCCGATCCTCTAAGTACCAATAAGGCTCTTTGCCCTTGATATAGGTATAAAACAGGTTGTCAAAGCACTGCTCGTTCTCTTTGCCGTTGTCGTTTTTAAACTGGAACACCACCGCTTCGCCCGGGCATTCGTCTAAAAAGCGGTAGCACTGGGACAGCACATCGCCCATATCCATCAGGTTGGCCCGGTGGCAGGAGTGGTTGTAGGCGGGGAATATGCCGTGCACCATGGTTAGGCACTTGCCGTCCGCCCGCACGCGGATATCCAGCGCCCGCACCCCCAGAAGCAGCTGCTCATAGACAGTTAGGTCTTGGCAGCAAAAGAAGTGGGGCAGTCGAATGTGCTGGGTCACGCAGTCGTGGGTGCCGCACAGGTTCAGCGCCAGTAGATCGCTGCCGTCCGGCAGGTTCTGCATCCAATTTTTTAGATCAATTCCCATTGTTATCACCGCCTTTATTTTAACATCTTTTGACAGGAATTGCAAATTTCTGCGGTATCGGTTATAATCAAGGGGAAGAGGGGGCGCTGTATATGGTGCTTTTTGATGAGACGCGGGTGCTGAACCCGCAGGCGGACAAGACCAATGTGGCTTTGTCTTTTGCCGTTCCGCCCGGGCTGACGGCCTTGCAGGTGGAATTTACTTACGATCCGCCCACCCCACCGGAGCCGGTGGCGGTAGAGGCGGTAAAGGCTGCGCTGGCCCGGTATGCGCGGGCGGTGGTGCAAAAGGATCCGTATGCCTATTTGCCGGTGTATAATTTAGTCACCCTGTCTTTGGATGACCCGGCGGGCTATCGAGGCGCTGCCCATCGGCGAGCCACCGAGCAGTGCCATCGACTGACGGCAGAGAGTGCGTCGCCCGGCTTTTTGCCCGGCGAATTGCGCCCGGGGCAGTGGCAGGCCGTACTCAGCGCCCATTGTGTGCTGTGTCCGGTGACTTGCCGTGTGCGTGTGATCGGGGAGGGTACGGAATGAGTTATTTGCCTTGCGAACTTCACTGCCACAGCGTCCATTCCGATGGGAGCTTTTCTGTGGCGGAACTGCTGCGCCGTGCGTATGATGACCACCTGGCGTTGATCGCTTTGACCGACCACAACACTGTCTCCGGTCACGGGGAGCTGGATGACAGTATTACCCCCGCTGTGCCGGGCATTGAGTGGACCACCTTTTTTGGCCACATGCTGGTGCTGGGCGCCAGGGACTTTGTGGACTGGCGGGACGCAGTGCCTGCCAATATAGACGACAAGATTGATCAGGTGCACGCGGCCGGCGGCCTGTGCGGCGTGGCCCATCCGTTTCAGTTGGGCTCGCCTATCTGTACCGGCGGGCGCTGGGCCTTTGATGTGCAGGACTGGAACCGGGTGGATTACCTGGAGGTATGGCACGATGCTTTTGGCCCGGACAACGGCGAAAACGTCCCGGCAACGGAGCTGTGGAAGTCCTTGCTGGACAAGGGCTATCATCTGCCCATCACCTACGGTCGGGACTGGCACCGCCAGTCGGATCGGCACTTTGGGGTTACCTACTTGAATATGGAAGAACCGACGGCAGCCTGTGCGTTGGAGGCCATCCGCGCCGGGCGCACGGTGGTTAGCTTCGGCGCCAAATTCTTCTTTCGGGTGCACCGTTGGGGCGAAACTTACGGCATTGGCGACACCCTCAAGCGGGGGCGGGTAATCTTCAGCTTTTTTACGGATCTGCACGCCCGGCGTAAGGACGAGAGCGACGAGCCGGTCAGCTACGACACCATTCGCATTATTACGAATGGCAACAAGTGTGTGCTGGAGACGGCGGTCACCGAGCGCCACGCCCGGCTGACCCTGGAGCCGGGGCACTGGTACATTTGCGAGTTGTGGGGTACCGTTGGGGGCGAAAAGCAGGCTCTGGCCATCACTTCTCCCATTTATACAGAATAAAAAGGCACCGTAACGGCTTTCGTTACGGTGCTTCTTTGCTTTTAGCGGCGCAGCAGGCGCTCCCGCTCTTTGTAGTCCGGCAGCACGCTTTCCACCAGCCGGTAAAAGGCAGGGGAGTGGTCGTGGTGGCGAATGTGACACAACTCGTGCACCACCACATAGTCTATGGCTGCCTGTGGGTACTGCATCAGGTAGAGGGAAAAGCAGATGCTGTTCTTCCCGTTGCAGGAGCCAAAGCGCTTTTTGGCACTTGTTATCTTGATGCCGGTGGGGGTTACGCTCAGAATTTGGCTGTAATAGGCCACCCGGGGCGGCAGTTCCGCCTTGGCTCGGCGGCGCAGCGCTTCCACTTCTGCTTCCGTTAAGGGCGGATGTGCCTGTAAGTAGGCGGCCTTGGCGGCTTTTTGTCGGCTGATCCAGTCCGCCTTTTGGGCGATAAAGTGATCAATGGCTCGATCCGTGACCCACAGGGGCGCTTTTACGGCGATTTGCAGATTATCGTCAATGGACAGCTCTATGCTTTTGCGCCGGGAGCGGGTAATATGCACACCCTCCATCAGCGAATCCAAATGGGATTGGTGAACGCCCAGAAAAACGGCGGCAGATCGGCCACATTCGCGTGGAGATATTTTTCCTCCACCGTGTGGTACAGAGCCCGCATGACCGGGCGGAAGGTGTAGTCGATTTCTGCCCGAATAAAGCCCGGCTGCCGAATTTCAAAATCCAGTTCCATCCGGTCGCTATTTTGTGCGGCGGTGTGTTCCAGGATCACATCGTTGTTGTTAAATACCTTGATGGTGTGGCCTTTTTTGAACTTTGTCACCACCACCTTGCCGGTTAGGCCGGGCGCGTAGGATACCGTGTCGCCCACATTGGCGTCCCCTACGGTCAGGTAGATCATACTGGTGTCCGGTTTGTTGGTTACCACGGAGCGACCCTCTCGCAGTGCCTGCAAAACAGCTTCCTCTGTTTTGGCGGTGGTGTGCACAATGGTGGTGGGGTTGGCCAGCAGTTTTAGCGGGCCAATGTCCTTGTGAAAGTCAGAGCCGCCCACCGCTGCAATGTGGTTGCCTTGCAGCAGCTGGTTGTGCCACCAGTTCATATTTTTAATATTATCCGAGTGCTGAATGGTGTTCCATACTTCCACGCAGTCAAAGTGGAAGTGCTCCAGATCCATGTGGAACCCGCACATAGAGCAAAACGGGTGATTGACGGAGATGGTGGCCCCTGCCTCCCGGCAAGGTGCCAGCACCGCGTCATAGTCCTCTACGGTTTTTAAGATGTACGGCGGATCTTGGGGCACCTTTTTGCCCCAAACATTGATGTGACCCAGGTCATCGGTGATCTCCTGCCCCTGCATGACCAGCAAATTTTTGTCCGTATAGCTGGCCTTTACGGTGTTGTAGTTGTGGTCGGTGATAATGGCGTAGTCTAACCCTGCCTGCCGGCACGCTTCTACCAGCTGACCGGGGGTCAGCTTGCCATCGCTGTTGCAGGTGTGCAGGTGGGTGTCGCCTTTGAGCCAAATGCGGTTTTCCATAATGTTCACTCCTGTATGCGTTCTTAGATGCAATTTATCTGTGTCGGCACCGGCCGATGGGGTTACGATTTGGGGTCGATCAGCGCTTCCAGCCGGTCATTGTCCCGGGCAAAGCGCCGCTGGCTCACCATCACCACCAGCGTGTCGCCTGCGTGGAGAGTGGTGTCGCCCTTAGGGGTCACGGCAGTGTCGCCCCGCTCAATGCTGACGATCAGGCAGTGGCGGCCCCAGTCAATATCTTTAATGCACTTGCCGTCCAGGGCACTACCCAGGGGGAGCACATAGGTCTTGAGCACCTTTTCACCGGGACGGTTGCGGCGGGCAGCCGCTTTGTCCTCCGGGCGCAGCAGATTTTCCAGCAGCGCCGTGTAAATGGGCGTGCTGCCCAGCAGATCTGCCAGCGTGTAGCTGGTCAGGCTTACCACTGCCAGCGGCAGCAGACTGTCCAGGTTGCCGGTCATTTCAAATACCAGGATAATGCCGGTCATGGGCGCCCGCACAATGGCGGCAAAGAACCCGGCCATAGACACCACCACCAGCTCCTGCCACAGCTCCGGCGCCAGCCCAAACCAGGCAATGGCCGCCTCGGCATAGATGGCGCCCAGGTAAGTCCCCAGAATCAGCAGCGGGAAGAAGATGCCGCCCGGTGCGCCGGAGGCAAAGGACAGCAGGGAAAATAGAAATTTGCCCAGCAGCAGTAAAATCAAAATTTTAATGGTGGGGTGCTCTTGCAGCAGCAGGGTCACCATGGTGTGGCCGCCGCCCAGCAGTTGGGGCACGAACAGCCCCAGCACGCCGCTGCAAACGAAAACCAGCATCATACGCACCGGTGCTTTGATCTTGCCGATCCATTTTTGGCCCAGCAACATGAGGGCATTGTAGCCCACGCCGGCCAGCCCCAGCACGATCCCTAATAGCAGCAGAATCCAGTAGCTCTTTAACGGAATGTCGGCGGTGGTGTAGTGGAACACCGTGTTTTGACCGAAAAACAGCTTGGAGATATAGTCTGCCGTAATGGTAGACACAATGCCCATGCACAGAATGTTGCCGTCCAGGGTTTTGTGGATCTCCTCCAGGGTGAACATCATGCCTGCCAGCGGGGCGTTAAATGCCGCTGCCAGTCCGGCACCGCCGCCGCAGCTGATCATGCGCAGCTGCGTGGTTTTGTCCGCCTTGGTAACCTTGGCAACCCCTTTGGCTGCCATACCGCCCAGCTGAATACTGGGACCTTCGCGCCCCAGGCTCAGCCCGCTGAAAATGGACAGGGTGCCGCCGGCAATCTTCGCCAACAGCACTTGCCACCAGGGGGCGTCCAGGTGACCGCGAATTTCCCCGGTGATTTGGGGAATACCGCTGGAGGACGACAGCGGCTGCCATCGCACCAGCCGAGAGACCAGGTAGCCGATCCCCGCCAGTGCCGCTAAGAACAGTGCAATGTACAGCGGCTTGCCGGCAATGGCGGTGAGTACCGCGTGGTTGGCGCTTTCCGATTTGCTGAGCAGGAAGCGGTAGAGAGCGGACACCAAACCGGCAACCACGCCCACTTCCAGCCCGCGCACAATGAGAAAGAAGGTCTCTGTGCGGTGATGTTCGATTTTGCGAAAGGTAGATTTTTCTTTTTTTCTCATAAATTTGCAGGCAAACGCCTATTCCCTTGTTGAAATTTACTAAATAATTATAGCATAAATTCGCCGATTTGCAAAAAAAGTTAAAATTTGGTGTCAACATACAAATCAACCTTGCAAATCGGGGGCTTTCGTATTATCATAATTTTATCATTTTATTTCTGTTTCGACAAGGATTTTAGGATGGAAGCATTAAAAAAGAAAATTCTCGCCGAGGGCGAGGTCTATGAAGGTAATATTCTTAAGGTGGATTGCTTTTTGAACCACCAGATTGACTTTCCGTTTATGAAAGAGGTGGGGCGGGAGTTCCACCGTCTTTATAAGGACGCCGGGGTGAACAAAATTCTCACCATTGAGGCCTCCGGCATTGCCGTGGGCAGCGTGGTAGCGCTGGAGTTCGCCTGCCCCTTGGTATTTGCCAAAAAGAGCAAGACCAAGAACATTGCCGGCGATGTATATAAGACCCAGGTGGCGTCCTTTACCCACGGCACCACCTATGATGTGATGGTGTCCAAGCGGTTTTTGACCCCGGAGGATCGGGTGCTGATTGTAGACGACTTCCTGGCGGTGGGCAATGCCCTGCGGGGGCTCATCGACCTGGTGCACCAAAGCGGCGCCACCCTGGTGGGCTGCGGCACCGTGATCGAGAAGGGCTACCAGCACGGCGGCGATCAGCTGCGTGCCGAGGGCGTTCGGGTGGAGTCCCTGGCCATCGTGGAGTCCATGGACCACACCACCGGGCAGATCTGTTTTCGGGATTAAAGCGGTTATTTGAGCGTGCGCTCTGATAATAAATATTTTTTTCGGAGGAATCGAGAATGAAAATGGCAAAAAAAGTACTTGCAGTTCTTCTCAGCGTCCTGTTCGTTGTAGGCGTATTCACCGCCTGCTCTTCTAACAGCGGCGACACCAAGAAGAAAGAAGACACCACCAATTCTGCAACCAGCAAATTGAAGGTTGGCTTCATCTTCCTGCACGACAAGAACTCTACCTATGACCTGAACTTTATTAAGGCTGCAGACGCTGCCTGCAAGAAGCTGGGCATCACCGGCGCGCAGAAGCTGTACAAGACCCAGATCCCGGAGGGCCAGGAAGCTTACGATGCAGCAGTAGACCTGGCGGAGCAGGGCTGCAACATTATCTTTGCAGACAGCTTCGGTCACGAGCCTTACATCATTGAGGCTGCCAAGAAGTACCCCAAAGTGCAGTTCTGCCACTCCACCGGCACCAGAGCTCACACCGAGGGCCTGGCCAACTACCACAACGCTTTTGCCTCCATCTATGAGGGCCGTTACCTGGCAGGTATTGCCGCCGGTATGAAGCTCAACGAGATGATCGAGAAGGGCGAGTTCAAAAAGGACGAGGCCAAGATGGGCTATGTAGGCGCCTTCACCTATGCCGAAGTGATCTCCGGCTACACCTCCTTCTTCCTGGGCGCACGCTCCGTATGCCCCTCCGTTACCATGGAAGTCACCTTTACCGGTTCTTGGTACGACGAGGCTGCCGAGAAGGAAGCTGCCAACAAGCTGATCAAGGACGGCTGCAAGCTGATTAGCCAGCACGCCGACTCTATGGGTGCACCCACTGCTTGTGAGTCCGCCGGTGTTCCCAATGTGTCTTACAACGGCAGCACCATCTCCGCTTGCCCCAACACCTTCATCGTATCTTCCCGCATCAACTGGGAGCCGTACTATGAGTATGCCATCAAATGCGTGGCTGAGGGCAAGACCATTGACGCTGACTGGACTGGTACCCTGTCCACCGGCTCTGTGGAACTGACCGATGTAAACACCAAGGCTGCCGCTGCCGGCACCCAGGAGGCCATTGACGCCGCCAAGAAGAAGCTGGAAGACGGTTCTCTTCATGTGTTTGACACCTCCGCCTTCACCGTAAACGGCAAGAAGCTGGATTCCTATAAGGCGGATGTAGACACCGATGCCAAGTACACCCCGGACACCGAGGTCGTTAAGGACGGCTACTTCGCTGAGTCTACTGCTCGTTCTGCCCCCTACTTTGATGTGCAGATCGACGGCATCAAGCTGCTGGACAAGAAGCAGTAATCTAAAACAGCACAGTTTACAAACACCCGTGACCGCAATTTTTGCGGTCACGGTAGTGTTGTATATAGGAACTTTATTTTGCGGAGGTAGACCATGGGCGTACCTGCTGTTGAGCTGAAGGGAATTACCAAAACGTTCGGCTCCATCGTTGCCAATTCCGACTGCTCCCTGACGGTAGAGAAGGGCGAGATCCTCTCTGTCCTGGGTGAGAACGGCAGCGGCAAGACCACCTTAATGAATATGCTGGCCGGTATTTATTTTCCGGATGCCGGGCAGATCTTTGTCAATGGGGAAGAAGTGGTGATCCGCTCTCCCAAAGACGCATTTAAGTACAATATTGGTATGATCCACCAGCATTTTAAGCTTGTGGATGTGTTTACGGCCACGGAAAATATCGTGCTGGGCATGCACGATGAAGAAAAATTCAACTTGGCTGAGGCTGAGAAAAAAGTGCGGCAGATCACCGAGCGTTACGGCTTTGCCGTGGATTTGAAAAAGAAAATATACGAGATGTCTGTTTCTGAGAAGCAGACGGTCGAGATTATAAAGGTGCTGTATCGCGGTGCCAATATTCTGATTTTGGACGAGCCCACCGCTGTATTGACCCCGCAGGAGACCCGGCGGCTGTTTGATGTGTTGCGGCGTATGCGGGAGGACGGCAAGTCCATTATCATCATCACCCATAAACTTCACGAGGTATTGGAAATTTCCGACCGGGTGGTGATTTTGCGCAAGGGCAAGAATGTGGGCGATGTAGCCACCAAGGACGCCACGGAGCAGTCTTTAACAGAGCTGATGGTGGGCGAAAAAATTGATTTGCACATTGAGCGCACCGCGCCCAAGGACCCACAGGAGCGGCTGCGGGTGGAGCACCTGACCGTGCGCAACAAAGAGGGTGCCCATGTGCTGGAGGATGTGAACTTTACCGCCAACGGCGGCGAGATCCTGGGCATAGCCGGTATCTCCGGCTGCGGCCAAAAGGAGCTGCTGGAGGCCATTGCCGGTTTACAAGCCAGCGAAAAAGGCTCCAGCATTGTGTATAAGCCGACAGACGGCCAGGCGGTGAACCTGGTAGGCAAGAGTCCCAAGGCCATTCGCAGTTTGGGTATCGCTTTGTCCTTTGTGCCGGAGGACCGACTGGGTATGGGCCTGGTGGGCAATATGGATATTGTGGACAACATGATGCTGCGCAGCTACAAGCGCGGCCATACGGCTTTTCTGGAGCGCAAGCGTCCTAAGGACCTGGCGGAGAATATCATTAAAAGTCTGGAGATTGTCACCCCGGATGCCAACACCCCGGTGCGCCGTCTGTCCGGCGGTAATGTGCAAAAGGTGTTGGTGGGTCGAGAGATCGCCCAGCACCCCACGGTGCTGATGGTGGCCTATCCCGTGCGTGGGTTGGACATTAACTCCTCTTATATGATCTATAATCTGCTGCAAAAGCAGAAGGAAAGCGGTGTGTCCGTGATCTTCGTGGGCGAGGATTTGGATGTGCTGGTGGAACTGTGTGACCGCATTATGGTACTGAACTCCGGTCGGATTACCGGCATTGTGGACGGTCCGTCCGCCACCAAGGAGGAGCTGGGTATCCTGATGACCAAGCGTGTGAAGGAGGAGGGCGAGACCCATGCATAAGAATAAGACCAAAGAGCCGCTCTTTCACATTGCCAAGCGGGCGGCACTGCCCTGGTATCTGTCCTGGGCCATTCGCATCGGTGCCATTGTACTGGCGCTGGTGGCATGTGCGGCACTGACTGTGTTTTTGACCCATGAAAATCCGTTTCAGGTGTATGCCACCATGTTTCGTGGTGCCTTTAGCACCCCCCGCCGGATATGGAACCTGCTGCAAAGTTTGGCTATGCTGCTGTGCGTGTCCCTGGCGTTGACCCCTGCGTTCAAAATGCGGTTTTGGAACATCGGCGGCGAGGGTCAGGTGCTGATCGGCGGTCTGGCAACGGCGGCGTGTATGATCTGCCTGGGTGGCAAGATTCCCAATGTGCTGCTGATATTGACGATGATCGTAGCCAGTATGCTGGCCGGTGCCATTTGGGCGCTGATTCCCGCATTTTTTAAGGCGCAGTATAATACCAACGAGACCTTATTCACCCTGATGATGAACTATGTGGCCATTCAGCTGGTGGCGTATTTCGTCATTCGCTGGGAGGTGCCTAAAGGCTCCGGCAAGATCGGTATTATCAACCAGACCACCCGTGCTGGTTGGCTGCCGGTGCTCGGCGAGCACGACTATTTGCTGAATATTCTCATTGTGCTGGCGCTGACCGTCTTTATGTCGATTTACTTAAAGTACAGCAAGCACGGTTATGAGATCTCCGTGGTGGGCGAGAGTGTAAACACCGCCCGCTATATCGGTATCAATGTTAAGAAAGTGATTCTGCGCACGATGGCGCTGTCCGGCGCCGTGTGCGGTATTGCCGGCCTGCTGCTGGTGGGCGGCACGGATCACACCATTACCACCACCACCGCAGACAACCGGGGCTTTACTGCCATTATGGTGTCTTGGCTGGCCAAGTTCAGCCCGGCGTATATGATCCTCACCTCGTTCCTGCTGGTGTTCCTGCAAAAGGGCGCAGATGAGATCTCTACCGTTTTTATGCTGGACCAATCATTCTCAGACATTATTACGGGTATTATCCTGTTCTTTATTATCGGCAGCGAGTTCTTTATCAATTATGAGCTGAAGTTCCGCCGCAATCGGAAGGAGGCCGCCTGATGTTTAGTTTAGCTACTTGGGTCACGCTGTTCCAGCGTGCCGTGATGCAGGGCGTGCCGATTCTGTTCGGCGCCACCGGCGAGATCTTGACGGAGAAATCCGGCAACCTGAACCTGGGTATTCCCGGTATTATGTATGTGGGCGGTATCAGCGGCGTGATCGGCTCGTTTCTGTATGAGCAGCATGTAACGGAGCTTAATCCGTTTTTGGCTGTGCTGATCCCGTTGATCTGTACGCTCTTCGGTTCCCTGTTGATGGGGCTGCTGTATTGTTTCTTGACCGTGACCCTGCGGGCCAACCAGAATGTAACCGGTTTGGCCATCACCACTTTTGGCGTTGGATTCGGTAACTTTTTCGGTGCCTCTATGGTGCAGCTCACCGGCAGTGACATCCCGTCTGTTGCCCTGACCCGCACCAGCACCTACTTCCGCGCCCATCTGCCTATTGCAGAGAAAATGGGCGCCTTTGGCGAGATGTTCTTGAGCTACGGCTTTCTCGCCTATGTTTCCATTGTGATCGCCATTGTGTGCGCCGTGTTCTTAAAGCGCACCCGGGGCGGCCTGCACCTGCGTGCCGTGGGTGAAAACCCGGCCACCGCAGACGCTGCGGGTATCAATGTGGAGCGCTCCAAGTATATGGCTACCTGCATCGGCAGTATGATCGCCGGGCTGGGCGGTCTGTATTATGTAATGGACTACGCCTGCGGCGTGTGGTCCAACGACGGCTTCGGTGACCGTGGCTGGCTGGCCATCGCTTTGGTGATTTTCGCCATTTGGCGACCCAACCTGGCTATCTTCGGCTCTATCCTGTTCGGGTTCCTGTATATTGTGTATCTGTTTATCCCCGGCCTGGATCTGAGCAAGCAGGAGCTGTTTAAGATGCTGCCCTATGTGGTGACGATCCTGGTATTGATCGTTACCTCTATGCGCAAGAAGAAAGAAAATCAGGGACCGGCCGCCCTCGGTCTGTCCTACTTCCGGGAGGAACGCTGATGCACGAGAATATTGAACGGGTGCTGGTGTCTGAAGAAGAGCTGCACCGAATCAATGTCCGCCTGGGCGCCCAGATTACTACGGACTACGCCGGCAAAAATCTGTTGGTGGTGGGTATTTTGAAAGGCTCCGTGCTGTTTATGGCGGACCTGATCCGTGAGATACGGCTGCCCTGTAAGCTGGACTTTTTAGCCGTGTCCAGCTACGGCGGCGACACCCGCTCCAGTGGTGTGGTAAAGATTGTGAAGGACATTGATATTGAATTGGAGGACTACGATGTGCTGCTGGTGGAGGATATTCTGGACAGCGGGCGCACCCTCTCCTATGTTTGCGATATGCTGCGTACCCGCCACCCGGCCAGCATTCGCGTGGCCACCCTGCTGGATAAGCCGGAGCGCCGCGTGGTAGACTTAAAGGCGGATTATGTAGGCACCAGTGTGCCGGACGAGTTTGTGGTGGGCTACGGCCTGGATTTTGACCAGCGCTACCGCAACTTGCCGTATATCGGTCAGTTGAAACGCTCTGTTTACGAAAAATAATTTATTATATTTTTAGGAGGAACCGCAATGGACAGAAAAGTAGTCATTATGGATCACCCGCTGATCCAGCACAAGTTGAGCATTCTGCGTGATGTGGACACCAGTACTATGGAGTTCCGTGAGCTGGTCAACGAGATCGCCATGCTGATGATGTATGACGCCACCCGTGATCTGCCTTTGGAGGACAAGCAGGTGACCACCCCCTGCGGCGTGGCCGACTGTAAGGTGCTTGCCGGCCGTAAGCTGGCGTTTGTGCCCATTCTCCGTGCCGGTCTGGGTATGGTAGACGGTGCTTTGCGCCTGGTGCCCGCCGCTCGTGTGGGCCACATCGGTCTGTATCGTAACGAGGAGACTCTGGAGCCGGTAGAGTATTACTGCAAGCTGCCGGGCGACATCGGTCAGCGAGATGTGTTTGTACTGGATCCCATGCTGGCAACCGGCGGCAGCGCCATTGATGCCATCGGCCAGATCAAAAAGCGTCACCCCCGCAGTGTAAAGTTCCTGTGCATTATCGCTGCGCCGGAGGGTCTGGAGGCCCTGAAGAAGGCACATCCGGATGTGGATATTTTCTGCGCAGGTATGGACGATCACCTGAACGAGAACGGCTACATTGTTCCCGGTTTGGGCGACGCCGGCGACCGTATCTTCGGCACCAAATAAGAAGTGATCTGTTGAAAAGAAGGGAATTTAATTTCTATGTCAAAAAATAAAGTCGATTTTTCTAAGGGCATTTACGATGCGCGCCAGCTGGGTACGCCGCGGATGCTGCTGCTGGGCTTCCAGCACATGTTTGCTATGTTCGGCGCCACCGTGCTGGTGCCGTTGATTACCGGGTTGGATATTGCCACCACCTTGCTGATGGCCGGTCTGGGTACCCTGCTGTTCCATGTGTTCACCAAATTTAAGGTGCCTGCTTTCCTGGGCAGCTCCTTTGCGTTCCTTGGCGGTTATGCCACGGTAGCACCCAAACTGCCGGACGCCAATGGCGAGCTGACCATTGCCAACACGGAAATGCTGCCCTATGCCTGCGTGGGCGTGGCTTGCGCCGGTTTGCTGTATCTGGTATTGGCCACCATCATCAAGATTATCGGTATCAATAAGGTGATGCGTTTCTTCCCGCCGGTTGTAACCGGCCCCATCATTGTGGCTATCGGTTTGGGTCTGGCACCCACCGCTATTTCCAACTGCCAAAATAACTGGTGGCTGGCGCTGATTGCTTTGGGTATTGTGATCGTGGTGAATGTGTTCGGTAAGGGCATGGCCAAGATCATTCCCATTCTCATTGGTATTCTCGGCGCCTATGCAGTGGCCGGTATTGTCGGTAACGGCTTTGGCGTAGAAAGCTTTGCTATTGACTTTTCTTCTGTTAAGGAAGCGGCCTGGGTGGGTCTGCCCATTCACTGGAGCTCTACCGTGTTCGGCGGTGTGCATGATACCGGTAAGGCCGTAACTGCCATCATCGCCATTATGCCTATCGCACTGGCAACCATGATGGAGCACATCGGTGATATTTCCGCTATCGGCGCCACCTGCGGCAAGAATTATATTGCCAATCCCGGTCTGCACCGTTCTTTGGCCGGTGACGGCTTGGCAACGACCATGTCTGCGTTGTTCGGCGGTCCCGCCAATACCACTTACGGTGAGAACACCGGCGTGCTGGCGCTGTCTAAAGTGTATGACCCCAGAGTCATTCGTATCGCTGCGTACTTCGCTATTCTGTTCTCCTTCTCTCCCAAGTTTGCTGCGCTGATTGACTCTATGCCCGCAGCCATCGTTGGCGGTATCTCCTTTGTGCTGTACGGCATGATCTCCGCCATCGGTATCCGCAATGTGGTAGAGAATAAGGTGGACTTCTCCAAGCCGAGAAACACCATCATCGCTGCTGTAATCTTGGTGTGCGCACTGGGCTTGGGCGACGGTGTAAGCTTCCATATCGGGCAGTTCGACATTAACCTGTCTGCGCTGGCTGTGGCTGCGCTGGCCGGTATTATCCTGAACGCCATCTTCCCCGGCAAGGACTACGACTTCTCCAAGCAGTCCGTTGCGGATGTAAAGTCCACTAAGGACAATAAGGCAGAGGCCAAGGCTGAGTAAGCCATATCAAAATTGCAAAGGCACACGCTGATCGGCGTGTGCCTTTTTGTATGCTTAGAGGGGGCAAGGCGCCTATTCTGTGCCTTTTGGTGCCACTGCATTGGATTTTGTGCCGCCGGGTGGGCGGCGCTTGCAATCCGGCCTGGGGTTCGGTATAATAGAGAAAAGTGCGTAAAGGAGTGTTTGGAATGAACGGTGTGGCTGTCATTGACCGGGTGACCATTGACTGTATTTTCTCCGGCATGGCCGGGTTCCCGGGAGCGGGGGAGGAACTTTATACGGATCGGTTCTCCATGACCCTGGGCGGGGGTGCCTGCGTGACCCCGGTGCGGCTGGGGAATATGGGCGTTCCGGTACGGTATGGCACCTTTTTGGGTCAGGGCTTGCTCAGCAAAACAGCGGAGACTCTGCTGCAAAAGTACAAGGTGCAGAACCTGCACAATTTTTATGACGGCGACGGGGAGCCGGTGATCTTCAGTTCCGTGTTCTCTTTTCCCTCCGATCGGTCCATTATGACCTTTGACGCTGGGCTGGGCGAGAATTTGCTTACGGACGCCCAGGTGTATGACTTTCTCCATGGGGCGGATGTGTGCTTTGCGCCTCGGCGGCCGGATGTAGTGAAGAAATTGGCCCGGGAGGGCACCAAGATCGTGTATGATACCCACTGGGAGGAGGGGCAGACCCTGGAGGACCACCTGCCCATTTTGCGGTTGGCGGATTTCTTTACCCCCAATGACAAAGAGGCCATGCTCCTAACCGGCACGGACAGCCCCCAGGCGGCGCTGGACGCCTTGTGCAACTACACCGCCCAGCCCATTGTTAAGGTGGGTAAGGACGGCTGTATTACCCGCATTCACGGCAAGACGGAGCACTTCCCGGCAGGGGAGGCCACGCCGGTGGATAAGACCGGGGCAGGGGATAATTTCCTGGCCGGGCTGGTGTTTGGCGTGTACCACGGCTGCTCTGTGGCAGAGTGCATTCAGCTGGCCAATATTTCCGGTGGCAAGTCTACGGAGACCTTTGGCTGCTATGACGCGCCTTACGATCTGCGCACGGAGCTGAAAGCGCTGCGTCGAGAGGGGTAAAAGCCAATTCAACAATATAGAAATGAAAAAGAGCAAGTCTGTTTGACTTGCTCTTTTTGCGGCCAAATCAACGCTTTTGGCACAAGCGGTCCTTCCGATCTTCTCGATTTGAAATAACGGACAAAAACCCCGCCTTGCACCGGGCAAAGCAGGGGCTAAACAGATCAAAATCCGGTCAAACTGCCTTGAAATATAAACAGCAGAATGGCAAGCATAATGAGAATAAGGCCGATGATGATTCCGCCGTACAGTATGATTTGAGAGAGATGGGATGACCCAGCGGGGCGGCTTTTCCGTTTAGACGGCGTGCTCTCTTGCGCCGAGCTTACAGCCTTGCGTGCGCCGGTTCGTTCTCTATACACGGCCAGCGGATCCTTTCGGCGTAAGATCCGGTCATAAAAAGCATCCAGCCACCGGGTATCAGCCGGTGTGCATAATTCTTCTTCCGTGCAGTCCGGTTCGTGTACGATTTGATTTCTGATCCAGCGATAGTGTTTTAGCTGCTTTAAGTCATGCGTCCAGTCGGGCACAATGCGTGCCCCATGGGGACAGTTGACCATATCGTCAATATAGGCGGAAATGCCGTGCACTGTGCCATACATATCACTGCACAGTTTTTCCAGCCGCTTGTATGCGTTCATAAATTCCATAACTTCACCGTATGATTTGCCATTATGCGTTACCAAGCAATAGATCGAGTTGAGTAAGTGCTTCAATATTTTTTCGTTTCTCATCCGAATGTTTCCATCCGCGATTATACCGATTTGAATTATACAATGGCTGAAAGTGTTTTTCAAATCCTCTTTCATAAAAGACCGTGTGCGTCAGGAATGTACATTTTGTTGATTTGAACGAGACTTTCCGCAGCAAAAAGAAAGCCCGGAAAGCTTGGGGGCTGCCGGGCTTTTGGCGGAGTGGGTGGGATTTGAACCCACGGGCGAACGAATCGCACGATGGATTTCGAGTCCATGCCGTTATGACCTCTTCGGTACCACTCCGTATTTTGTTTTGCTGTACAATAGTAGCATTCCGGGGCGGATTTGTCAATTCTCTTTTGTGCAAAATAGGCGCATTTTTGCGAATTTGGCGGCGGAATTTTGGCGGCAATCGGGTGGGCGGCGCCGGGGAGCGGTTGCACCGGGGGCGCGGGTATGGTAAAATAAAAGTAGTTTTAGATGGGAGCGCAAGGTATGATTGCAATTATTGACTACGGCGCCGGGAATTTGTCCAGTGTGCAAAAGGCGCTGAACTTTCTGGGCGCAGACAATCGCATTACTGCCGATCCGGCAGAGATTCTGGCGGCAGATCGGGTGATCCTGCCCGGGGTAGGCGCCTTTGGCGACGCTATGGCTGCCATGCGCAGTCGCGGGTTGGTAGACACGGTGCGGGCGGTGGCAGATGGCAGCCGACCGTTTTTGGGTATTTGCCTGGGGCTGCAACTGCTGTTTGCCGAGAGCGAAGAAAGCCCCGGCGTTGCGGGCCTGGGTATCTTTGACGGGCGCATTCGCCGCATTCCCGGTGGGCCGGGACTGAAGGTGCCCCACATTGGCTGGAACGATGTGCAGCTGACGCAAACAAACGGCATTTTTCGCGGTGTTGCCCAGAACAGCTACTTCTACTTTGTTCATTCCTTTTATTTGGACGGTGCTAAGCCGGAAGAAGTGGCCGGTGTGACCCGGTACGGCGTACCCATTCAGTGCGCGGTACAGCGGGGTAAGGTGGCTGCCACGCAGTTCCACCCGGAAAAGAGCGGCGCAGCGGGCTTGCAGCTGCTGAAGAATTTTATCAGCGGGGAGGAAAAATAAGGTGTATGCAAAGCGAATTATTCCCTGCCTGGATGTAAAGAACGGCCGAGTGGTCAAGGGCGTTTCTTTTGTAGATCTGGTAGATGCCGGGGATCCGGTGGCCTGTGCGGCGGCTTATGACGCCCAGGGGGCGGACGAGCTGGTGTTGCTGGATATTACCGCCACCCACGAGGGGCGGGGCACCATGACAGAGATCGTGCGCCGGGTGGCGGAGACCGTGTTCATTCCCTTCACCGTTGGCGGCGGCATTGCCAGCGTGGAGGATTTTACCCGGTTGCTGCGTGCTGGGGCGGACAAAATTTCTGTCAATTCCGCGGCGGTGCGGGATCCGGAGCTGATCGGTAAGGCCTCGGCAAAGTTCGGCGCCCAGTGTGTAGTATGCGCGATTGACGCCAAGCGCCGGGATCAAGGATGGGAAGTGTACTTAAACGGCGGACGTATCCCCACCGGGCTGGATGCTGTGGCTTGGGCCAAAGAAGCGGAGCGCCGCGGCGCGGGCGAAATTCTCCTAACCTCTATGGACTGCGACGGTCAAAAGACCGGCTACGACTTGGAGCTGACTCGGGCGGTCAGCGAGGCTGTGGGCGTGCCGGTGATCGCCAGTGGCGGCGCAGGCAAGGCGGAGCACTTTTTAGACGCCTTTACCGACGGTAAGGCAGACGCGGTGCTGGCCGCCAGCCTGTTCCACTTTAACGAACTGCCGATCCCGGAACTGAAAGCGTATTTGAACGCCAGGGGCGTTCCGGTGCGGTTATAAAGAAGATACAGTCCGGGCGTGCGCTTTTGCAAAGTGCACGCCCGCTTTTTGCCTGTTGCGCCCCGGGCGCAAAAATGGTACAATGTTTGTAGAAAAACAGCGAGAACGGAGAGACAAAATGGCAATGGAGACAGAACAGACAACAGACGGCCTGGTGATCGGGCGCAACGCAGTGGCAGAGCTGCTGGCCGGTGGCCGCGAGATTGAGCATGTGCTGGTGGCAAACGGCGAGCGCACCGGCTCCATTGTGCCACTGGTCGCTAAGTGCAAAAAGCAGGGCGTGGTGGTCAAGTATGTGGACCGGCGAAAGCTGGACGCCATGTGTGACCACGCCAATCATCAGGGCATTGTGGCAGTGGCGTCTGCCCACGATTATGTACCGCTGGAGACCATTCTGGACCGGGCGGAAGAAAAGGGCGAGGCGCCTTTTTTGGTGCTGTGCGATGGAATTGAGGACGGTCATAATCTGGGAGCCATTATCCGCTCCGCAGAGGCCGGCGGCGCGCACGGGGTGGTGATCCCCAAGCGGCGCAGCGTGGGGCTAAACTACACGGTGGCTAAGACCGCCTGTGGTGCACTGGAGTACCTGCCGGTGGCTCGGGTCAGTAACCTGAATCAAACCATTGAACTGCTGAAAAAGCGGGGCATTTGGGTGTATGCGGCGGATATGGACGGCACGCCCTGGTGCCAAACGAATTTTGACGGCGGCGTGGCGCTGGTGATCGGCAGCGAAGGCAGCGGCGTCAGCGCTTTGGTGAAGAAGAATTGCGACGCAGTGGTCAGTCTGCCCATGCAGGGCAAGGTCAACTCTCTGAACGCCTCTGTGGCGGCAGGCATTTTGATATATGAAGTGACCCGGCAGCGCCTGGGGCTGAATGGAAAGTGAGCGTATGAGCGAGAATTTAACCATAGACGAGATCCTGCGCCAGGCGGAAGAAATACGCAAAAAAACCGCACGCAAGGCGGAGGCAGCCATCGACAAGATCCACGCTACCCAAACGCCGCTGGAGCCACAGCCGAAAGAACCGACGATGACGGCGGCACCCGGCGTAGACGATAAGACCCGGGTGACAGCGCCGGTGACGGACAAAACGCAAGTGCGCCCGGCTGTGGACGACAAGACCCGGGTAGGCACCCCGGTGATCCCGGCAGCGCCTTCGGCTACCGCCAAAACCACGGCGGTGCCCCCGGTGGGAGACAAGACCCGCCCGGTACGCCTGACGGAAAAGACCGGCGTGGTGCCCAACCTGGGCAGTAAGCGCAGCTTCTTCGGCACCACCGGCAGCGAGCGGGTGTATTCCAAGGAGCCGCCGGAGATCATAGAAAAACCGGCCACCATCAAAAGCCGATCCAAGTTTGACAAAACCTCCGATCTGCAGGAGATCCCCACCATTTTGGCGGTGGAGGAACTGGAGCACACCCGGATTTTGGGCCAAAATCCGCCTACGCCCCGGCAAGAGGAGCCGGAGACGGAAGCGGTGGAGGAGAGCGCCCAAATTCGCCTGGAAGGCTTTGACGACCAGATCGAGAATGTGCCCAATATTGATGAGAATGTGGCGGAGCGGATCTTAGAGGAGCGCCGCCGGGACAAGGTCAACAAATTCCGCCTGTTTGCCCCGGAGGAGGGGCAGGCCCAGGAGGGACCGCGGCGCATTGTTAAGAGCGATTTTCGCAACGCGGACGAGCGCACCGCCATTTTGGAGCGCCTGTTTGCCCAAAAGACCGCTGTGCAGACCGGCATTGTGTTTACTGTGCTGGCCGGGGGGCTGCTGCTCCTCGTGACCCTGCTGCGGGATACGGCGTACCTGCCGTCCTTTTTGGCATCCAATACCGCGTACTTTATTGCGGTGCTGGTGTTGTACGGTGTGGTGCTGGCGGCCAATATTCCCAATCTGATACAGGGCTTTTCCTTTAAGAACGGCGTGCGCTACGACTTCCCCATTGCCGTGGCGGCCATCCTCGTTGCCGCCCATACGGTACTGCTGTATTTGAACCCGGATCTGCTGGTAGACGGCGGTGCGATCCTGCCCAGTGCGGTGACCTTGTCGTTGTTCCTCAGCGGTATGGGTCGCCGGGCGCTGCTGATCCGGTTGATCGAGAATTTTGAGTTTATCACGGACGGGCAGGAGAAGTACACGGTAGAGACCATTCGCAATGAGGTGGACGCCACCATTATCAGCCGCGGACTGCTTCAGGGTGACCCGGTGCTCAAGAGCAGCGTGCGCACGGACTTTCCCACGGATTATTTAGAGATCGGGTGCAGCAAGGATCCGGCGGATCGAATCGCCGCTACGACCGGCTGCATTATGCTGGGGCTTAGCGGTGCGTTGCTGGTGGCGGTGTCCCTGCTGACCAAGAATTGGGGCATGGGTGTGAACGCCGGTGCCTGCGCCCTTTGTATTTCTCTGCCGGCGGTGTCGTTGCTGGCCAGTAATACCACGGTGCAGGGCGTATCCCGGGCGCTGGCTAAGCGCAAGGCCATGGTCAACGGCTTTGCCGGTGCCGGTACGGTGAATGACGCCGGGGCGTTGGTGATGGAGGCCAACGACCTGTTTGGACCCAAAAGCTGCTCCCTTCACGGAGTAAAGCTGTTTAACGGTGCCAAGATCGACGATGTAATTTTGCAGACCGCCGCGGTGATCATTAAGACGAAAAGCCCGCTGGCGTATGTGTTTGACGACGCCATCGTAGGTAAGCAGTCCATTTTGCCGGAGGTGGACGGGGTGCTGTATGAGGACAAAATGGGCACCTCCGCTTGGATTTATAAAAAGAAAATTTTGGTAGGCAATCGAGATCTGCTGATCAATCACGATATTGCGGTGCCCAAGCAGGCATACGAGGAGAAATACACCCGCAAAGGGCGCAAGGCGCTGTATTTGGCAGTGGCCGGCAAAATCATGGCCATGTTTATCGTCAGCTATTCCGGCAATACTAAGATGGAGCACGCACTGAAGAAACTTGAAAAAAGCGGCATGACCATTTTACTCCACAGCTGCGATCCGTATATCAATGAGGACAGCGTGGCAGAGCTGTTCCACTTGCCAGCCGGGTATGTACGGGTGATGAATTCCTCCAGCGGTCGGGTGTTTGAGAAGTACAGCGACCTGCATGTGGAGAAGTCGCCGGCAGACGCGGTGCACGACGGCTCGGCCCTTGGCTTTATCAGCGTGATGCGCGGAGCGGAGACTTTAGAGGATATGCAGACCGTCCTGGCCGTGCTGATCTCCTTTGGCTGCGTCATCGGCTTTGCCGTGGTAGCGCTTCTGGCGGTGATTGGCGGTTACAGTCAGCTGACCACTCTGAATATTTTGATTTTCCAAGGGGTATGGAGCCTGTTTGTGCTGCTGATCACGCGACTCAAGCGGCTGGATATTTAAACATTTTTAGGAGGAGTACAGTTATGAATTTAGAAGGCACCAAGACGCAGGCCAACCTGATGGCGGCATTTGCCGGCGAGAGCGAGGCCCGCAACAAGTACACGTATTATGCTTCTAAGGCCAAGAAAGACGGCTTTGTGCAGATCTCGCAGTTGTTTACCGAGACGGCCAACAACGAGAAGGAACACGCCAAGATTTGGTTTAAGCTGCTGCATAACGGTTCTGTGCCGGACACAGCCACCAATTTGCAGGACGCTGCCACCGGAGAGAACTACGAGTGGACGGAGATGTATCCCCAGTTTGCCCGTGAGGCACGGGAGGAGGGCTTTGAGGAGATTGCCCGCCTGTTTGAGGCCGTGGCTAAGATCGAGCAGGAGCACGAGCAGCGGTATTTGAAGTTGCTGGAGAATGTGGAGCAGGGCTTGGTGTTCAGCCGGGATGGCGACCGGATTTGGAAGTGTTCCAATTGCGGCCACATCGTGGTGGGTAAGTCCGCACCGGAGGTGTGCCCGGTATGCGCCCATCCCAAGGCCTATTTTGAACTGAAGGCGGAGAATTATTGATTCCTGCCCATATCAAAAGGCGTGACCCATTTCGGGCCACGCCTTTTTTGTATGTACCGGGGCGGCAGATCGCCACAAGGTATAAAAAATCCCACCCCAAAGCCGGGGCTTGGGGTGGGAGGTGTTGGTTTATTCTGTTGGGGTCAGGTTTTTCAGACTCAGGTCCAGAATGGGAGCGGAGTGGGTGAGAGCACCGCAGGAGACAAAGTCTACGCCGGTTTCGGCGATCTCCCTCAGCCGAGCCTTGGTCACATTGCCGCTGCACTCGGTCTGGGCACGGCCGTCAATGATTTGGAGCGCCTGCTTCATGGTGGCGGTGTCCATATTGTCCAGCATAATAATATCCGCGCCGGCGTCTACTGCCTCTTGCACTTGATCTAATGTCTCCGTTTCAATCTCGATCTTGCGCACAAAGGGGGCGTAGGCCTTAGCCATTTGAATGGCTTTGGTGACGCTGCCGGCGGCGCCGATGTGGTTGTCTTTGAGCAGTACCCCGTCGGACAAATTGTAACGGTGGTTGGTAGCGCCGCCTACCTTAACGGCGTACTTCTCAAAGGGACGCATATTGGGTGTGGTCTTGCGGGTGTCCAGCAGCACGGTATTGTAGCCTGCCAGCTCGTCCATATATTCTCTGGTGATGGTGGCAATGCCGCTCATGCGCTGGAGGTAGTTCAGCGCCGTGCGCTCGCCGGAGAGAATGGCCTTAATGTCGCCGTACAGGGTGCCCAGCAGCTGGCCCTTTTGTACCCGGTCGCCGTCCTGCACCGCGCAGTCAAAGCGGGCGGTATCGTCCAACAGACGGAAGGTGCGGAAGAACACATCCAGCCCGCAGATCACGCCGTCGTCCTTACAGATCAGCTGCGCGCTGCCCTGCTTGTTCACCGGCATCACTGCGTTGGTGGACACGTCCTCATCGTTAATATCCTCTTTTAAGGTGCGCAGAATGTAATCATCCACGCATATTTTCATCGTTACACCATTTATCATAGAAAGTCTTGTCCTTTCGCTTAATTTCACCTAAAATCAGGTCTTTGAACTCCTTTTGCCGTCCGGCCTTGTCCGGATAAGCCGCCAGGTCGATCTGGGGATCAAAGGCAGGCTTCTCCTCCTTGTCCTTGGCGATCATATCCGCTGCCCGCTTGGCAAAGACCATGCTCTCCAGCAGGCTGTTGCTGGCCAGTCGGTTTTTGCCGTGCACCCCGTTGCAGGCGGTTTCGCCGGCGGCGTACAAGTGGCGCATGGAGGTGCAGCCATTAATATCCGTCTGAATTCCGCCCATCATGTAGTGCTGCGCCGGGGTCACAGGGACCTTGTCCTTGGTCATATCGTAACCCTCGTCCATGCAGGCCTCAAAAATGTTGGGAAAGCGCTTGTGGGCCTCCTCGCTGGTCATATTGGGCAGGGTCAGGTACACATGGTCGGTGCCGAATTTCTTTTCTTCTTTGACAATGGCCTCAGTCACCACGTCCCGGGGCTGTAGCTCGTCTGTAAAGCGCTCGCCGTTCTCGTTAAGCAGAATAGCGCCCTCGCCCCGCACGGATTCGCTGATGAGAAAGCGGCGCCCGCTCTTTTTACTGTACAGGGTGGTGGGGTGGATCTGAATATAGCTCATATCCTGCAAGGTGATACCGTGCTTGATAGCCAGTGCAAAGCTGTCGCCGGTAATGTGGGGATAGTTGGTAGAGCTCTTAAACAGCCCGCCGATGCCGCCGGTAGCCAGGATAATGTCCTGGGCCAAAATGCAACCCCGCTCGCCGAACTCATCCTCGCACACAATGCCGTAGCAAGTGTTGTCCCTCTCGATCAGGTCGATCATAGTGGTTTGGGGAATAAAGGTAATGTTGCGCCGGTTCTTGGCAATGGACAGCAGGGTGGTGGTGATCTCCTTGCCGGTCTCGTCCTTGTGGTGGAGAATGCGGTTGTTGCGGTGGGCGCCCTCACGGGTGTAGTCAAAGTCGCCGTCTTTTTTGGTGTCAAAGTCCGCACCCAGCTTAATCAGCGTGCCGATCACATCCGGCGAACTTTCGATCATGACCCGCACAGACTCCGGGTTGTTCTCATAATGACCGGCTTTCATGGTGTCTTCATAAAAGCACTTAAAGTCGTCCAGGCTCTTCAGCACGCATACACCACCCTGGGCCAGGTAAGAGTCGCACTCTTTCAGATCCTCTTTGGTGATCATTAAAATCTTCTTGCTTTCCGGCAGACAGAGGGCTGCAAACAGGCCCGCCACGCCGCTGCCGACGATCACAATGTCTGTGTGAATGTAACTTCTGTGTTTCATAGTGATTTTTGCCGCTTTTTCGTTGCCAGCGGCGCCTTCTTTCCGGAATTTGTATAACCGTTTTCTTTTTTAGCTATACTTATTCCAATATATAACGAACAGCGCCATTTGTCAAGATTGAACTTGCTTTTCATCTATGATAAAATACAGGTGTAGCCAATGTTGAAACCTGTCACCTATTTTACACAGGTTTAACAAAAACGGTATCGGTTCTTTACCAAAAGGGTATATGCTTATGAATGTGTACGATTTTGATAATACCATCTACGACGGCGAGACGCTGGTAGACTTTATCCTCTACTATGTGCGCACAGACCCACGGATTTGGCGCTATGTGCCAAAACTGCTGGTGATCGCCTTTAAGGATGCCTTTCACCTGTTTACCGTGGCCCAAGCGCTGGAGGCTTATGCATCCTTCCTGGAAGGATATTATGTTAAGGTAGAGCACATTGAGGAAGATGTGGTGAAGTTTTGGGACAGCCATATGCACAAGATTAAGCCCTGGTACGCCAAGGTGCAGCGGGAGGACGATATTATCGTCAGCGGCACCACGGACTTTTTGCTGGACGAGGTGATGCGCCGACTGGGGGTCAAGCACTATGTGGGCTCCTCTATTGATAAAAACACCGGCAAGTTCATTCGCCTGTGTTTTTTGGACAACAAGGTGAAAATCTTTCGTGAGTTGTACCCGAATGCGCATATTGACAACTTCTATACCGACTCCATGAATGATAAACCTATGATGGACCTTGCCGATCATGTGTTTTTTGTGCGAGGCGACAAAATCGAACAAATTAAATAATCCGCGGTATTTGCCGGGAACGGAGGTGATGGGGCGGCGCCGTGGCGTCTGCCTGTAAAAATGAACAAGATCAAATCATTCCTCGATCGAAAGATCGTGACCAAAGATGTGGGGGAGGAGACCTACATTACCTGGCGAGAGGCGCTGTCCTATGCCATGGGTCGTGGCGCTCAGGGTATGAGCACCTCCATGACCGCCTCAAAGTATGTAAACTTCTTTATTACCGATGTGCTGCATATTAAGGCGCGCCATGCCTCCAATATTCGCCTGTACTGCGGTATTTTTGACGCCATCAATGACCCGATCATGGGTGTGATTGTAGATAAGACCCGCACCAAGTACGGCAAAATGCGGCCGTATATTAAGTTTGCGCCGTACTTCGTGTCGCTGTTTATGCTGCTGTTTTTTATTGGCAACGACAGTCTGTCTTATGGGGCGAAGATTGCCTTGACGGTGTTTGCCTTTGTAGGGCTGGATGTGACCTACACCGCCTTTGATGTGCCTATGGGGGCGTTGGCGTTCAGTATGACGCCAAACGGCACGGAACGCACGAAGCTTTACGGTGTTGCCTCCATCGGGCGTATGATCCTGGGGGCCATTCCTGCCGGGCTGGTGGCCTTTGCCGCCTGGCTGCCGTACTTTAACCAGAATTTGGACAAGGCGTATCTGGCTGCCGCTGTCTTTTCCGCGTTCTTTATTATTCTTTTTACCCGATTTACCTTTAAGAACACCACAGAGCGGTTGGAGCACCACGAGGAGGCGCCCAGCTTAAAAGAATGCTTGCACCTGCTGGCAACCAACCGGCCGCTGCTGATGCTCTTTCTGGGCAATATTTTCTTTGTGATCATCAAGGTGTCCGAGCAGGCGTCCTTCTACTTTGCCTATGACGCGTTGTTTAACGCCAAGTATAACGGCTTTTTGGACATTGCCAAGGCACCCGGCTCGTTTTTGGCAGGTATCTTTGTACCCATTATTATTGAGCGGTTGGGCCGCAAGGCGGACTCTAAGAAGTTTTACCAGGCGTGCTGCGTGATGGGTATTGTGCTCAACGGTCTGTTTGCCCTGTGCACCTATAACGGCATTATGAACAAGGGTGCCGGTCAGTCCGTGTCCCTGCTTACCGGATTGATGGTCATTGTCTTTTCTGCCGTAGTTACTTTCCCGCTGGAGTTTAAGAACCTGATGCAAAAAGAAATGGAAGCGGAGACGGTGGACTATGTGGAGTGGAAAACCGGCAAGCGGGTAGAGGGCACCATGCTGTCCATTATGAGCTTTACCGGCAAGCTGGAGGGTACGCTGTCCTCCTTTATCTGTTTGCAGGTACTGGCCCGCACCGGCTATGTGGAGCACACCACCGATGTGTCCACCTTACAGAACCATTCCACTCTGCTGGGGCTGTTCCTGATGACCACCGTGTTCCCCATGGTGGGCTATGCGCTGATGCTCATTCCCATGCACTTTTATAACATTACCGGCGACAGCCACCGCCGGATGATTAAGGACATTATGGCTCGTCGCGCCCAGGCAGGTGAGGCGGCAGCCCAGGAGGCTGTGGCGGCAGAGGCCAAAGAGGGCTAAACAGACGGGGAAGTCAGATGTACAAATTCACCTTTCTTGCAGATTTACATTATTATTCCAAGACTTTGGGCACTTCCGGCCGGGCGTATGAACTGCGCAGCGGCTCGGACCAAAAGTGCCTGGCAGAGAGCGGCGCCATAATTGACGCCGCTTTTGACCATTTGGCCCGGTCGGACACCCAGGCGGTGCTGCTGGCGGGAGATTTGACCAATGACGGTGAAATGGTGTGCCACCGGGAGCTGCGGGAGAAGCTGTATGCCTTGGCAGAGAAAAAGCCGGTGTACCTGATCACCAACACCCACGACTGGTGCTGTGACGGCAACCCGCGGCGCTTTACCGGTGCCCGAGTCACCCATGATGTGCCCACCATGCCCCACACGGGGATTCACGATTTTTATTACGATTTCGGCGGGCGGCAGGCCATTGCCGAGTACCGCACCCATTTGGGAATCAGCTCGTATGTGATCCCTTTGGCAGAGAAAATTTGGCTGCTGGCGCTGTGTGATGACCAAAATGGTCGGGGCAAGGCCGGTTATACGGAACCGCATTTTCAGTGGATTGAGGAACAGCTGCGCCGCGCCAAGGAACAGGGCTGTTTGGTGCTGGGTATGCAGCACCATTTGCTGCTGCCTCACGTGCACCCGCTGCTTACCGGCGGCTGCTGCGTAGGGGACCGGGAGGCGGTGACTGCCCGGCTGGCAGACGCAGGGCTGCGCTATATGTTTGTGGGTCACAGCCATTTGCAGCGTACGGATCGCTACCGCTCTCCGGCTGGAAACGAATTGACCGAGGTGAATGTCGGCGCCCTGTCCGGCTACCCGGTGCCTATGGTACAGGTGACGGTGACGGATGATTTGCAGGTGCAAATGCAGGTGGAGCACCTGGCGACTTTTGACTGGTACGGCCGCCCGGTGGACGCGGTGGCTTACACCCGGGACCACGCTTGCAATTTACTGCGGCGG
>QWCN01000566.1_pt1 | contig 125236 bp, 107 predicted proteins | sample 1972711 | NCBI WGS metagenome assembly QWCN01 (sample SAMN09866707, study PRJNA288562) | Human gut metagenome isolate term1_stool, whole genome shotgun sequencing... | isolation source: gut | host: Homo sapiens | place: USA: California | reverse complement strand
ACTTATCCGTCCAATCCATATGCCAAGCATATACACACAGACAGGAAACTCCTGCCGCCAACCATGCCGAACGGCTCATTCCTGCCGGAAGCACACAAAGGATAAGCAGCATCACACCACCGGCAACAACACGTCCCCCCCTCCTGCCACAAACCAGCCATTGATACAAACATACCGGAAGTATCATAGCCAAATAGCCCGAATAAGGTCCCGGATTGAAGAAAGAACCCGTCAAGGCGTACATAGAGTGACCGGAAGTTGCAAAGCCATAGAGTTGGCGCAACCCTAAAATAGCTTCAGATCCTCCCAACACAACCAATACCCAGGAAATCACAGAATCCAAACTTATAAAATCCCCTTTAGACTTAAAGATAAGCGCCGATAGAATACATCCAGCCAACAAGAAGGACGCCTTGTCGAACCAGACCCACTGCCCGACAGTTTCAGCAGGAAGTAACCCTGAAGAAGCTACGCATACCATTGACAATAAAACCAGAACAGCCATCCAAAGCACAGTCCAAGTAACGACAGCCTTTATTTGCCTTATTCTATTTTCTTCCATACCCGTTCCCATTTTATACTTCCTGACATATCATCCTTCGATTTCCAAATGCGTAGAGCCCTGCCTACAATAAAAGGTTCAGGCAACAATCCCCAATAGCGTGAGTCTTTCGAGTTCTCCATCTTGTCACCGGATACGAAATAATAATTCTCACGGAAACAGTATCTGCTTATAACACTGTCTCCTAACAATACAGTATCCCTCCTGAACGTCAGTTTCTCCTTCTGTTCCCATTCTATCAGATTTCTATAAAGCATCCGGTTCAGTGAATCCATCTCTACTACACTTCCTTTAGCCGGTATGTACAATGGTCCAAATTCGGCAATGCTCCAGCCCAGTTCTTTATCAAAAGGATAACTTTCAACCACTATTCCCCTATTCACAAATTCCTCGGAGTCAAGTAATTTTTGCAATTTATCTTGTGCAGCAGTATTCCCCAAGTATCCGTCATGCCCTTTCACCCTATAATGGCAGTCCTTGATTTCCAAAGTGTCTCCCGGAACTGCTATACAACGCTTTACATAATATGACATTACATCAAAGGCAATGCTGTCCCAACTTCCCGGATAAGGAAAATTGAATACAAGCACATCATTCCTCTTGAACTCCCTCCATCCGGGCATACGATGAATCTTAACCTCTTTCCTTTCCAATGCGGCAAACACATCGAACAACCTCGCTCCTTTTGAGCACTTATCAACCAGAATATAGTCTCCTGCCAACAAGGAAGGTTCCATCGAATCAGAAGGAATCTTAAAGGAAGTGACAAGCAACAACTGAGCCAACAGTCCCCAAAGAGCCACAAAACACAATCCATAGACTAAATTAATGCCCCAAGCCAACAACTTACGCAAGAATAAATTATTCCGAAACCTCATTTCCCAAAATTTGATATGAAAACCTGCTTTCCGTTCTCAATCCGAAATACTTGCTCCTCTTTGCCACGTGTGATGTCATGAAGATAAAAAAGTGCGCCCCTAGGCATGTTGTCATACACCAAAAAAGTATCGGTAGCCTTTTTCTGTCCCAACGAAATCCATCCATCTTTTCCCCCATGATAAAACAACTCATAAACATCGCCTATACGGACAAAATTATCATCATTTCTGGGCATATACATCAATTCATTGAAACATATCTCCTTACCAAAATCAATCACCATAGAAGCACCTCCCTTTTTAGGTAAATAGTAAGTAAGCACGTCACCGTCAATAATATTATCTATTTTAAGATACTTATTTTCCGAAACATCTCCTTCTATTTTCAGAGGATTCACCTTCACTCCATCATAACTGAAAGACAACTCGGCCAATTCAATACGTATATCTTTTGGCGTAGAGAACCTAACATACCGTCCTTTCACCGGTTCCGGCAAATGTATAAAAGTACGGTTGGTATGTGGGGTATCGCAAATACAATAAAATGGTTCATTCCCTGAAAAATCTTTTCTATTTGACACCTCAAATTTACTGCCTACCATGATATTGAAACAGTATCTAATCCAGTCAAAGAAAGCAGCTTTTCTTTTTAAAACGACAGTATCCTTTACAGACAAATCAGGAATGTAAGGATGTGCCTCCTTACCGTCAAAGAAAAAGGGATAACCTATGGGCTTATAGGTTGAATTCTCATAAGCAAGAGGCATATATATCATTTTAGCCTCTATATTATTGAAAGTCGCTTTTCCTTTCCTCAATTTAGCTATATCCACTCCCTCTCCTGCCGTTTGCGGACGAAATACTCCCAAATATACATAGTCGTCTTCTACATCACTTAAATCCAACACCAAATCATCTTTAAAATAATCTTCAGAAACATCCTTCACAAAACAATGTCTGAACAAGGGAGGTATCTCATCTTTCACACTCAGAAACTTCAGTTTCTCTTTTTGTAGACCATAACAATAGCGAAATACCTTCCCTATCCTTCTTCCGTCCACGTCCCACTTAAATTTAGCCACATGGAAAGAGTTTATATTAACAAAATTTCCCAAAGAATCTCTCACTACATCCCAGATATGGCCCATTCGGGATTCCGATTCAAAGAAATACACGTCTGCTGTGGCCGGAATTCCTAATGAGCGCAAAACATAAAGTCCAAAATCACACATGTCCACACATTTTCCGGCCCGATGCTCCAATAGGAAAAGAGCACCCATATGAGGTGAATCAAAGTCATTATTAAACCGAAATCCCCTTTCCCTCAGGTTCTCCATAACAACCTTCGTGGCTTCCATTACATCTGTTCCTATATAAACAGAGTCCAATAAAAACGAGAATTCCTCGCTGTATACACTCCGCCAGTCTTCAAGCGTTTCATCACCGATACGATAAGGAAGAATCAATTCACAGAAATCATCAAAGGAAAGATCTTTATTCCAAGGCCTTTTCTTCCAGACCACAAAGGCTTGATCTATATTACGAATCAGATAATCAGCAGTTATAACATGAATATCATACTCTTTATTCATCATCGAAGCCGGATATTTCTCCCATTTTGCTACTTGATTACTATCAATGATACCAAAAGAATCCGTAGTTGCTTTCCAATATCTCAACGTATCTATCAACCACCCTTTGTAACTGTAACATTTAGGCATATTCTCAATCAAAAAGCAAGCTGCTTTATATTTCTCCCCACTATCTTTATAGTGGATAAGTACCTTTTCTAACTCGCCCCGATTACTCCCAGCCAGTTCAAGCGCTTTACTCAAACGATGGTTGTTCACACAAGAGCAAAGAAGCAATAATGTAAACAACCACACAGATTTCCTCATACCTTATTAATTTTCGTTTTTACTTTTTTAAACACTCACTGTGCATTACCAGAAACCGTAAGTATTATCGGAGATGACTCCGAATTACAATGTATTCTTACTGTTTTACTAAAATGTTCAGGATGTTCTGCCTTATAAATAATAGACAAATTCAAATCCATTCCCGGACGAACCGGCTCTTTAGAGTACTCTACAGAAATACAGCCACAAGACGTATCCACCCCTTCTATTGCCAACAGTTTATCGCCTACATTTTTCATGATAAAAGTAACCTTCTGTTCTTTTTGCCAGTCGAAATTCCCCATAGATGTCGAAACTTTATCCACATCAACAATTGTTTGAACAACATTGTCTTCATCATCAGATTTTACTTCTCTGCCTTGTATAATCTTCAAATAGAGCTCTCGTACTTTCAAATTATGGATAGGATTACCCATAGCTACAACTCTATTATCATTATCCAACAAAAAAGTTTGAAATGCCATATCAGCAGGAAAATGATTCAACTTATTCAAGTAGTCTCCTTCATCAATACAAATCGGATGTTTAAACCTTTCCACCCGTAAAGTTTGATATATCTCCATTCCATTTTTAGGACACAAGAAAAAAAGGAACTGTACCGTATGAGGTCGTATAGAATCGACTACGGTGATAAACTTTTCCCATTCAGCAAGTTTCAGTTTACAACTGGTACAACCCGTAGAATCAATATAAGTCAATATTTTATATGCGTTTTGAATGGGATATTCTACCGTATCTTTTCCTTGAATCGTAAAAACCGGCCTAGCAGGAAAACTCAATTCTTTTCCTATCCATTTCTGTAACAAAGAAAAAGATTTGTCTTTATTGGATTTTCCACATGAAGCAAATACCACAAAACCTAAGATTATTATTATAAAATTCTTCATAAGTTATCATTTATAAACTACCTTCAATCAATTATCTAATAAATCCATCTTGAAGAATCGTGTACTTTCATAATCAGAGCAACTTCCACAAAGAATACTTCTCTCTTCATCTACAAATATATCATTGATAAGCACATTGAAACGATATTTAGTTACCAAATTCCCCTCCCAATCCAAAACCAACAAATTGCAATGCGGAAGCAGAGGCCCCGCACCCAACTGATTCGGATTTATCAAATAAATATACTTGTCCGTTACAAACGGACAACTAAAATGCCAATACTGCTCTGAAGGGCGAGTGGGAACTACCTTGTAATTTCCCTGTCCACCTTCCAGAAACACATCATGCCGCAAATTTTCATTCCGATCATAGATCCGGATACGTCTCAAAGAAGCGTAAGTAACCACAAAAGCACTCCTATCCGGTTTCATCATCAGATAATGATAATAAGCCGATTTAAAGCTTTCCAAATTCTTAAAACGAATATCATTTTCCGGATAATTCCCCCCTGAGACATTCCTTCCCGTCTGAATATCTGTCACATGATATTCAGACACTCCCGGATGTTTTCTCCTATCTGCATATATATACACCCCGGGATTCAACTCTTGCACCGTCCCAATATTTTCACTTACTTTATCAATAAAAAAAGAAGATGTTTTACACAAGGAATCACTTTTCAAGGTATAGGCATCCACTTCTCCTCCCGATTCAAGATACAAACAATCTTTTCCTTGAGAAACAGAAAAACGACCGGGAAGCACCATTTTCTTTATGAATTTTAAATCGGGGTAATCATAGATTCCTACTTCTTCATATCCCCCAAAAGCAATCACCCGATTGTTGATTCTATTCATCCGAGCGGGACGTACCAATTCTTCTGCTGGATATGTCTTAATAGGAAGCATTGTATCTATAGGAAAATGTTCTTTATAGACGACAGCCACAGCATTACGCTGTTCCCCACAAGCCACACAAAGAAGTAGTGCAACGCAAATAACGATTAAATGCCCTATCTTATAATTCATATTTCACCAAGACAAAATCCGGATTCACCCCTATGGCATACAACGTATTACTCTGTTCTTCAGATGCTATACGCATTACGGGAATACCCAAATCAACAATCTTCACTAAATTTCCATCATAATCATACAAGAAAACAGTACGAGGGCATTTGCTTGCATCCCTTCCCACTGTAGATTCATCCGTATCATCTTTACTACGGTCTCGTTGCAATGTAATAATAAAATCCTTACTCATACAGAGTCCCCGGACACCTTTTACCCTGCGGTCAAAAATCACCTCATTGTTCCGAATCTCGTATTCGTCACCATCCGTTCGCCATTCCCATACAAATGAAAATTCATCCTCACCCTGCTGATACAATGCTAAATAAGGGAAATCATAACAAGAACAGACAAATACTCCACGAGATGCATTATATCCTCTCTCTCCCCCTAAATATTGTTTCACCTGCGGAATGGGATAATTGCCAAACGAAGAAGTCTGCCCATGCAATAGGGTTTCAAAACAATGTTCCGCACCAGCATCCGCAATTCCAATATACACATTCTTGGCATATTCAGCCATGGCAGGACGCGATAACCGTTCCTCTTCCGTCATAGGAATAAACGCATCTTTACCTTGCGACAAGCTATCAAGAGACAAGAAGCCACGCGTCTTTCCATTAGCATCCACGGCAAAAAAACGATTGTCGATACATGAGCCATTTATACCTCCTGTGATAAATTCACGCGGACCTTCTCCTACCTTTCCCATCACTCCCACTTTACGACCGGTCTCTTTTTCGTGCACATGTACAAAATAGTCGCGCGCAAAAGGGTCCTCCCACACCAAAAAATCACCGGCTACGCGTAAGGTTCCCGGCATGGTAGTTGCTATTTCATCATCCAGCAACTCATAAGTTGCACTCACATATTCTACATTCTGTTTTTTCTCATTTGCACAGCCGTACAAGAAAAAAAGTATAAGCAAATAATAATATGTTTTCATTATATACTATTTTTTATTAGCGAGCACCGCAAAATAGTTACATAATCCAACGAATTTTATAAATATTCTACAGTGCTCTATTTATAGTCTTTAAGCAACCATTAAGCTGTCAAATTCCACTAATAATGACAATTCTTTCGAGTTTCACAACTATTTTTACCATTAGCATACGCATATGTATGATGTACATTAAAGCAAACACAACATTCCCTATCCCAACTGGGGTCACAACCTGGATTCGATATTTCACTACCTGCCAACGCTTCCACATTAGCCAACATCAAATCAGACATAGCTTCCGATTGTTGGTTAGCATAAACACCATATCCTGCCACTGCTGCAAATGCTGCAACAAAAGCCATTTTCAATATTTTTTTCATTGTTTTCTTTGTTTTTCTTAATCAATAATATTTTGTTTTATCTTCCATATCTATCCTTTCAACGGTCGTGATGCATCAACAAGACGTTTGCTGTCCGTTTCTCTTCATCCAACCATTTTCTCGGTATCACTCGCTCCTTCATCACACCAACCAGCTACTTTGCATCCCCACTAATCTTCAAGATTATCGGAGAAGATTCTGAATTACAATGCACTGTTACCGTTTTACTAAAGTGCTCAGGATAATCCGCCTTATAAATGACAAATATTTTCAAATCCATTCCCGGACGAACCGGCTCTTTGGAGTACTCTACAGAAATACAACCACATGACGTATCTACTCCTTCTATTGCCAGTGGTTTATCTCCTATATTTTTTATGGTAAAAGTAGCCTTCTGTTCTTTTTGCCAGTCAAAATCCCCCATAGTTATCGATACCTTATCTACATCGACAATTGTTTGGACAACATTGTCTTCATCATCAGATTTTACTTCTCGACCTTGTATAATCTTCAAATAGAGCTCTCGCACTTTAAGATTATGCACAGGATTACCTATTGCCATAACTTCATTCTTTTCATTGCATAAAAAAGTATGGAAATTGGCATTCTTAGGAAATTTATTAATAATATTAATCGAATCCCATTTATCTATACATATTGGAAAATCAAATCTATTTTCCAACAATAGTCTCTGAATATCTTGTTTTTCTTTAGGAGTGAAATAAAAAAGAAATTGCAACTCACTAGGGCATAAAGAATCCATAGTTTGAATTATCTTTTTCCATTCAGGTAATTGCAGTTTACAACTAGTACATCCTGTCGAATCAACATAAACCACTATCTTTTTTTTAGCCTGCAAATAATAATCTACAGTATCCCGACCTTGTATAGTAAATACAGAATGAGATGGAAAATATAGTTCCTTTCCCTCCCACTCTCGAAACATAGACATTACCACTTCACGTTGTTTATCCTTACAAGAAAACAGCCCCAATATACCGAATAATACAATAACACAATATTTCATTTACAACTATATTTTATTAGGGAAAAAGAATCACATCTATAGCCAAATCTTCCGTATCATCTTCCTCATCTAAAATATTATCAACAAAAAGTGCAACTCCATTATAAGAAACCGACCAACCTGTAAAATTATTATACCGATGTTCCAATAATTTAGACTCACCCAATACTTTCATCTTTTCATCAAAAATCATTAAATATAAAATACGGTCGTTCATTAGTTCATCTCTTCCTCTCTTTTCATCAAAATCAACTCCTCCTAAATGTAAGCGAACATATTTCTTCAACTTCGGTATATACATCACATCAAAAAAATGAGGATTTTGTATTCTGCACTTTTCTATAGTAGAATAATCTGTTCCCGGTTCAACCCTTTCCACTATATTTTCAGTATATTGGCTCTGAGCCGGAACATATTTTCTTTCTCCAGTTTGTATATCAAGAGTATAAACAGAAGACTCAAACGGATAATTATATATAATATCCGTTGTTGTAAAATTTACATTAGGAGCATTTATAAAGGCATATCCGGAAGTTATATCTGGAATAATTCTAGAGGGTTCCAATTCATAATCTATAGCATCTTTTCCCTTATCCAGAAACAATTCTCTAACCACAAAAGTCTGGGATGCCATTTTTTTGACTAAAAACATTAATGATTGACGAATTTCATTATAATACAAGTGAGAAGTGAACATCGCATGATTAGTGTTAATCAATAATTGTTCTGTATCTTGTAAATACTCTTTCAAATTCACCGTAGTTTTAATCTGTCCTGCATTATCCAACAAGAACACACGTTCCGATTCATCAGACATCCATATCGAATCTAACGAATTGGCATATAATCCGGTCAAAGAAATCACAGCATCAGGACCTTCATCAGACAATATAGTTTGAGTGACCTCTTTCGACTGTAAATTCATATAGTCCAATGAATGCAGCCTATAATTATAACCAATAAGGAAATCTGCCGAATCTGTATGAACTGCAGAAGATAAATAATAAGACTTAAGCTGCAATACAGTTTGTGGAGGAAATTTCATTTCCTCCACTTCTACTTCAACGATATTATTTTTTATCTTATTTTGCGATTTCTGCTCCATGCACGATGCCAAAAACGCTATAAGTATAAAGAATATAAATTTCAAAGACTTCATAACCATTAACAATATGTCAATGTTCCACACCTATTCCCTTCATCATACTTAGTGGAACGACATTCAGAACCCGGACCATTTTTGCAAGGAGCTACATAAAAAGGTCTATCATATTCACTACCTGCCAACGCTTCCACATTAGCCAACATCAAATCAGACATAGTTTCCGATTGTTGGTTAGCATAAACACCGTATCCTGCCACTGCCGCAAATGCTGCAACAAAAGCTATTTTCATTATCTTTTTCATTGTTTTCTTTGTTTTTCTTAATCAATAATATTTTGTTTTGTCTTCCATATCTATCCTTTCAATGGGAAAGCAAACATTTTGCTTATTCAATCCAAATCCGTATCTTTGCCTCGACCTCCTTTCTGGGTGGGTTATGGAACGGACGGCTCATCATGCACCAACAAGACGTTTGCCGTCCGTTCCTCTCCATTCCTATTTATATTTTTCTTTTATTTCATTGTATACTCTATTATCGGTTCATCCTTGTTTACATCCGTAGCAAGAATCGTCCCTTTTTGCTCATTTACAGAGATGCCATAGATACAATGGTCGAGTACATATTTACAGAGAGGTTCTCCTTTCAGGTTGAATACATAAATATATTGTCCACCATCCACTTGGATGCCTTTCCGTGCATTCTGGGCTATTTCTTTAAAAGAACGTCCGTGAAAAACGGCATAAATGGCACTGTCCGTCACTTGCACATCGCTGAAGCCCATGATGCCCGTAGGAATGCCATAGCCCTGCGACACTTGAAATTCCGGCTCACCATGAGGCCCGATGCGCACCACGTGCGTGCTGTCTTTCAAATTAAAGACTTCAAGCACTTCACCCAGTTGAGTGACCGCCGCCAGCACTCCGTTTCGGGGATTGTAATCGATGAAGCTGCGCCATGCCTGCGCCAATGCTGGACGAGCGTGCTTCATGGCATCCTCATTGGAAGAAGGGATTGCCCCCATTTTATACAACAGTCCGCCTTGCCTGTTCACCCGGCAAAAACGGTTGTCTCCCGAATAATCGGGAATAATAAAGGTAGAATCATCCACCATCACAAAGTCCAAAGCACGGAGAATATCTTTATCCAGGTTCACTGCTTCTTGACGAAACAGTGAATCACCGGATAAATCACAACCAAACCGAGTTAATTCAGACTTGTTGGCATCGAGAGTCCACAAAGATTCCCCATACCACCGGATATTTTCGACAGAAATCTGCTCATCAGGAGATTCTCCCCGCTTGCCGAAAGAGGATATGTAGTGAAATTCCGGATAACTGAAAGCATGACAGAAATAGTCTGTCCCATGCAAATCCATCACCACAGCCTTATCTCCCTGTATCCGAATACGGAAAGGGTAACGGAACAAAGCTGTATCCAGCGGAATAACTGTTCCTTTCAGTTCCCGCGTTTGCGAGAAATCTGTATAAGACAATCCTTCACAGTGGGGAGTAGAGGTACATGCCGTTAAAGCAATGAACAAGAACAATATGTTAATAAAGTTCTTCAAAGCTATATTTCGTTGCTACATATTGTACCTTACTATGATTGATCGGACAATCCACAGAACCAACGCCAGCACATCTATAATCGTTCCCCGATTCTCCGGATGCCAAAGCTTCTATATTCTCCAATATCAAGTACTCTAATTTTTTACATTTGGTATTTAATCGAAAGGATGCGACGACTGCTACCAAAAACAAACCAATAAATAAGATTTTCTTTTTCATGTTTTTCATATTAATAACTGCAATTTGAATGATGGTGACAAAGGTGTAGAAAACAAAAGCTTCATCCAAATTTTCGGGCTGACAATAACTGACAATCAAGTAAAAACAGGCATTGTCAGTTATTGCCAGCCTATTGTAGAGAGACTACTTACTCTGGGATTTCTTCGATGAAATGGGGATTTTTTAATTGGTAACTGAAGTTTTTATTTTCTATCTTATAATTTGAAATTCGAGATAAATATCCACGTAATCTTTTGATATTTGTATGCAGATTATTCAAAGTACCGTTACCATCCGGCCATAGTAGATTCAGAATTTCATCATTAGACAGTTTGAAGTCTTTGGCATCCAAAAAACCTCGCAGCAATTTGGCCGATAGTGGAGTCAACTTCACACACAAATCACCGTTTTTCAACATATCCAAATCAGCATCAAAACATAATCCATCCTCCAACCGATAAATATGTAATTGACTTTCATGGCAGACAATTACCGGAACTTCCTTTTCTACAACGACAGATATTTCCTTGACAAAAAGACGATGATAAATCCGACTCATATAGTCGTGCACAAAGTACAGCAAAGTGCAACAGACAATCAAAGCACCCAGCAAAAACATATCCTTCCAAGAAAAAATCATCCACCAAGGACCATAAAGGTATCCGGTGACACCCACTTCGCATCTATATCCTAAATAATGAGTATCCAAACTATCCGATTTTGACAAATAAAGAGAGTCTTCGGAATAACTACAAGCCTCATGCTCCCACCAATCCGTCACAGATATGCGTACTACCGTTTTTCCGGGATACTCAATCTGCCCCAACAATTCCTTCCACAGCAAGTTCAAGGAGTCGGCAATCAAAGGGTGGTCTTCAAGTACAATCGAACGTATTAACCTCCAATCAGAAGGACGCTCTATATTATGAATATGCTTTTCATAAGGTATGATGAAACTTTTTTCTCCATATTTACTTATCATAGATACCTTTATCAGTTCCTTCTTTCGGTCATTGGCATCCATGATGGATAAGTCAATATTCTCCTCCACATAGAAAGGTATCTCCATATTTCTTTTCTGCAACTCCTCTCCCAAAGCCACACGAAAAGTACTCCGTGCCTGCGTTTTCCAGAACTCCATCCGGTTCTGATACAAGAACCAACCGGTAATTATTGCTGCAATAATCCCTATAGCAACGCATGTCAATAGCATTTGTCGTCTCTCTCTTTTCTCGTCCATGTGGTGTGTCTAATACTAATCCGCCCCAAAGTTAAGCATTTTTTTACAAGGGACACCAATCTTAATCATCTTCTTACCGTGCTCGCCTGATAAGAAATGGTAAGATACCATTGCGCAGCAGATAAAATACTTGAAGAAAAACGAGAAAACCATAAAAATATGGCATAAGCATACTTACAAGAGTTTCTAATCCGCTTTAGCTATTTTCCACCCGCCAATCGTCCGCGTGGCACTGTCAAAATTCACACCAATCTTGACCACACGCCTGCCGTCCGCCCGGTAAGGGATGGCATACTGCTTGCTGTCAATCTGAGCCAACGCCTCTTCCGGGGTACCGTCGTATTTGAACTCGAAGACATAAACGACATCCTGCAACTGCACCACCACATCCGCACGGCCTACGGAACTCTTCACTTCCGACTCCACATATTGCCCCATCAACCGGAACAGCAAATAGAAAATGGTCTGATAATGCTTTTCGGTCTTGTTCTCCAAATCATTGGGAATGGAGGCAAAGAAGGAACGGGTACGCTCCAGGCAGCTCTCCACATCACCCTTCATCAAGTCGCGAAGGAAAGAGACGACGTAGAAGGTGTTGTTCTGGGCAGGCAAGTGCACGTAAGAGGGAAGCAGGGATTCAATGAACCCTTTACGGACCTCACCGTTGGGATAGGCCAAACGATAGATTTGGAAATTACGGTCATAGCCCTTAATGGTCAGATAACCGCTCTGGTAGAGCACCGGGATGGGACTCGTTATCTGTTCCGTAGGCGCATCAAACTGCTCATCGGTAGCCTCAACACCTTCCAGCGCACGCACATCGAAGTCTGCATGGCGCAGAATATCTATCAGGAAAGTAGGCGTGCCCGTGGAGAACCAATAGTTCTTGTATTCTTTGGAATTGAAAGCATTGAACAGGCTGAACGGGTTGTAAATATCCGCACAAGCCTTACTGAAATGATAACCGTCATATTGCCGCTTCAAATGCAAGCATGCCTCCTCGTAAGTCTCATCATTAGCCTCGGCCATCCGCTCAATATCGGGTTTCAACTGCGTCAGCAGTTCCTCCTCGGTGATGCCGCAGAGGGCACTGAAGTCATCGCGCATACTGATATTTTGCAAATTGTTCAGTTCGCTGAAGATGCTCAGCTGGCTGAACTTGCTGATACCCGTGATAAAAAGAAAACGGAGATATTGCCCCAGCCCCTTGAGAGGACTGAAGAACTTGCGCATCTCGTTGCGAAGCTGTTGTTGCAAAAGGGCATCGGAATTACTGTCAAGCAGAGGAGCATCGTACTCGTCAATCAGCACTACAACCGGCTTTCCGGTCTTGGCGTAGGCACGCAGGATGATGCCTTGCAGACGCTCTGCCGCCCCCTCTTCCTCTTCCTTTTTTCCGTAAATTTCTTCCCAACGAGATAAAAACAAATTCAATTGCCCCGTCAAGTCACGCAGCTCAGTATATTTCGTCAAGCTGAAATCAACGTGCAGCACCGGGCAAACCTCCCATTCCTGCTCCAGACGTTCCATAGCCAGCCCTTCGAAAAGTTCCTTTTTCCCCTGGAAATAGGCCTCCAGCGTAGACACGAGCAAGCTTTTGCCAAACCGACGGGGGCGGCTGAAGAAATAAATTTGGTCTGTATTCACCAATTTGTACACCAGCTCCGTCTTATCCACATACACACAATTCCGCGTACGCAGTTGCTCAAAATTCTGTATCCCTATCGGATAGCGTCTGCCACTCAATTCCATAGCTGCTACTGTTTAAATTACAAGTATGACAAAGATAGCACATATTCCGCAAAAAAGAAAGCACGCCCATGGCTTTTTCATCACAAGCCCTCACTGCAAACCTACTGCACATCTTTTGCAGTAACACTGCAAAGGCGTTGCAGTAGCACTGCAAAACAGTTGCAGTGGCACTGCATCTATGTTGCAGCGGCACTGCAAAAACGATGCACTGGTTTTGCAGTGAGTATTTGGTATCTTTAACATTGGCACCCAAAGCCTTACAGCGGAGCAGAGCCCGTTTTCATCACATAACGCCCTGTCCTGAAAACAGTCAACCAAAATCAGGAGAACAAAAAGGGTGAGGGCAAAATTTGCCCTCACCCTTTTAAATTGCTCTCACTCACCCCTGAAACACCGATGAACAAGCAGATGCAGACAAGCGGTGAGGGTGGTGAGGGTGGAATTGCAAAACTTTTATTAGTTTGCTTATTTCAGCAAGCTTTCCGCATCCAGGTGCTCTGCCTCAATATCCTTGAAGTAGCGGTAAGTACCCACCTTCAATTCTTCGGTGGCCGCATCGTCACAAACGATGATACCCTTTTCGTGCATCTGCAAGGCGCTGATAGTCCACATCTGCATCACGGGACCCTCGACTGCATGATAGAGGGCACGTGCCTTGTTGTGTCCGTTTACGATAATCATTACCTCGCGGGCGCTAAGCACAGTACCGACACCGACGGTCAGGGCAGTCTTGGGCACCTTGTTCACGTCGTTGTCAAAGAAACGGGAGTTGGCAATGATGGTATCGGTAGTCAATGTCTTCTGGCGGGTGCGTGACGAAAGGGAAGAACCCGGCTCGTTGAAAGCGATATGTCCGTCGGGACCGATACCGCCCATGAAGAGGTCGATGCCGCCGTAGGACTTGATTTTTTCTTCATAGCGTGCACACTCGGCATCCAGGTCGGCAGCGTTGCCGTTCAGGATATTGGTGTTCTCCGGCTTGATGTCTATATGGCTGAAGAAGTTGTTCCACATAAAGGAATAGTAGCTTTCGGGATGTTCCTTGGGCAAACCTACATACTCGTCCATATTGAAAGTCACTACGTTCTGAAAAGACACGATGCCTTTCTTGTTCAGGTCGATAAGTTCCTTGTACATGCCCAACGGAGAAGAACCGGTGGGGCATCCCAATACAAAAGGTTTTTCAGGTGTCGGATTAGCGGCCTTGATCTTGGCAGCCACATAATGTGCAGCCCACTTTGACACGGATTGATAATCCGGTTGAATGATTAGTCTCATTGTGATTGTTTTATTAGGTTAATAAATTAGGGGTAATTTTCAACTTCAATTCTTAATTTTTTAATTCTTAATTTTCAACTACTTCCTATCCTTCTTCAAACGCTCTGCCATGGCACGTGCCAGGTTTTCGCATTGTTCGTAAGTAATGTCCTTCATGGCCTGCTTCATCTCTACCGGGTCGCCCACAATCTCGAACTTGCTCTTTTCGGCAAACTCGCCCATGCGCTTCACGGCGGCACCCGCCCAGCAGAAGGAGCCGAAGTATCCCAGATAGCGTCCCTTCACTTCGCGTACCAGAATCTTGGAGAGCAAGGATTCTATCTCAGGATAAATCTGGTTGCTGTAGGTGGGGCTGCCGATGATAAGTCCGCGATACTTGAATATGTCGGCAATGATATAAGAAGGATTGCTCTTGCTCACATTGTGCATCACGATGTTCCTGATGCCCTGTGCAGAAAGTTCCGCCGCAATGGCTTCCGCCATCTGCTCCGTGTTGCCGTACATGGAACCGTAAGCAATGACCACACCTTCGTCAGCGGCGTAGCGGCTCAACTTGTCGTAGATGCCGATAACCTTGGCTATGTTTTCCGTCCACACCGGCCCGTGCGTGGAGCAGATGGTGGAAATGGGCAGACCGCCCAGCTTGGCAAGTGCCTTCTGCACCGGAGAGCCGTACTTGCCCACGATGTTGGAATAGTAACGCACCATCTCGTCCCAGTATCTGTCCAGATTGATGCGCGTATCCAGGAACCCGCCGTCCAACGTACCGAAACAGCCGAAGCCGTCACCGGCGAAAAGGACTCCTTCCGTTTCGTCAAAAGTCATCATCGTCTCGGGCCAGTGCACCATCGGGGTCATATAGAAACGGAGCTTATGATGCCCCAAAGCCAGAAAATCCTCGTCCTTCACCATGTACTGTTCGCCCGTCACGCCATAAAAGCCCTCTATCATGCCGAAGGTCTGCTTGTTGCCCACGATGATGATGTCGGGATAATGCTGCTTTATCAGGCGGATAGAGCCCGAATGGTCCGGCTCCATATGGTTGATGATGAGATACTGGATGGGGCGCTCGCCGATAATGCTCTTTATCTTGCGCAGATACACCTCGAAGTAGCAGATGTCTACCGTATCGACCAAAGCGACCGTCTCATCATCTATCAGGTAAGAGTTGTAGGAAACCCCGTACGGCAACGGCCACATGCCTTCAAACAAATGCTTATTGCGGTCATTCACTCCCACGTAGTGGATTTTTCCTTTTATCACTGTTTTTGGGTTCATAACTGTATCTTTATTTAGATTGATTCCACATTTAAAGTTGCGGCAAAAATAATTCTTTTTTCTCACATTTCATACTTCTTTCCCTGATATGCACCGAGTTCTTTCATTCTTTTTTGAACCCGGTGATTAAATTCATAATTTTTTAGTCCCCAGTCGGGTGCAATGAGCAGTTCCTTAGGAGACTGGGAGACAAAACGCTCCAGCACCAAATCCGGCCGCAGATGCTCGATATAGTCTATCACGAGGTCGATATATTCCTCCACACCGAACAGATGGAAATCTTCGGGATGCTGCCGGTACTCCAGAGCCATACGGGTGCCCCTTATCAGTTGCAACTGGTGCATCTTCAAGGTAGTGAGCGGCAGACGGGACAGTACGCCGGCTTGTGCCACGATGCTTTCGTGCGTCTCGCCCGGCAGTCCGAGGATGACATGCCCACCGGTCAGGATTCCGCGCGAAGCGGTTCTTTCCACCGCATCGGCGGCGGCATGGAAAGTATGCCCGCGGTTGATGCGGCAAAGTGTCTTGTCGTCGGTACTCTCTATGCCGTACTCCACTAAAAGGAAGGTATGCCGGTTCATCTCCTCCAGATAGTCCAGCAGGCTGTCGGGCATACAGTCCGGACGGGTGCCGATGACCAGGCCCACCACCCCGTCTGCCGACAAGGCTTCCTCGTATTTCCGCTTCAGGTCTTCCAGTTCGCCATACGTATTGGTATAGGCCTGGAAATAGGCGAGATACTTCATCTCCGGATATTTGTGTGCAAAGAACTGCTTGCCCTCTTCCAGCTGGCGGGTAATGGATTTCTCCGTACGGCAATAATCGGGGTTGAAGGTCTGGTTGTTGCAATAGGTGCAACCGCCGACTCCTTTGTTTCCATCCCGGTTGGGGCACGTAAAACCGGCATTCAGCGATATCTTCTGTACCTTATAGGGAAAATATCGCTTCAGAAAAAGAGGGAACTCATTATAGAGCGTAGATTTGGTTTCCATACATATTCCTTATGTAAGTGGCAAATATAGGATTTTTCCGTGGGATGAACCTGCAAAAACAAGAATACTTTCCACCCGATTTGTTAACGAACATAAAACAAAGAAATTCCACCTGCACTAAAAAATGTTTCATCCACTGATATACAACTAATTAATTGAGAAAGAGTACATCCAAGCGCAATTACATTAAACACAATTTAGTGATTAGACACTCTTTTTACACACAATTTCCTCAGTTTATACACCTCAAGAATGAAATAAATTCATAGCTTTGCATACAACCTTAATGAATCAACCTATAAATACTATAACACCATGGCAACAATCGCATTGGACATAGGCGGCACAAAAATAGCCAGCGCCATTTTCTTTCCGGACGGAAGCATGATGTTTAACCGCAAACGGCTCCTGAAAGGAAGAACCGGTCACGAAGTGGGCAAGCTCGCCGCGGATATCCTCGCCAAACTTCTTACCGTAGCACGCAGAAGCCGTATACACGTCGACGGGATAGGTGTCTGCATCCCCGGTATCGTTTACTCCCAAACCAACCGGGTATGGGCCCCCAACATACCGGGCTGGGACAACTACCCCCTCTATGAGGAGCTGCGCAGTGTAACGCCTCCGGGCATCGAGATATACATCGACAGCGACCGTACCTGCTATATGTATGGAGAGATGTGGCAAGGTGCCGCCAAAGAATGTCACAGTGCCATATTCATTGCCGTGGGAACCGGTATCGGTGCCGGCATCATCATCGACGGGCACGTGTTGCACGGAGCCAACGACATTATCGGCGCCACCGGCTGGATGGCCCTGCAACCTCCCTACCGGGAAGAGTATGACGCATGCGGATGTTTCGAATATTACGCTTCCGGCAATGGTATCGGGGCACGGGTACGCGATGCCGTACGCGCCAACAAGGCATACAAAGGAAAACTGCGCCAGAAACCCATCTGCCGCATATCGGCCTATGATGTGTTCAGTGCCTATAATGAAAAAGACCCTATCGCAATCTCCGTATTGCACAAAGCCGTCGAGATGTGGGGCATGGCTTCCGCAAATCTGGTCAGCCTGCTCAACCCGCAGAAGATAATTTGGGGCGGAGGCGTATTCGGCCCTGCCGGTATCTTTATAGATGACATTTACAAGGAAGCCTGCAAATGGGCGCAACCGCTCAGCATCAAGCAGGTGGAATTTGTACCTTCTCAGTTGTCCGGTAATGCCGGACTGATAGGAGCAGCGTTTCTTGCCATCAAAAACCACTTGTATGAGTAACAGTTATCACAAGAATCTCGTATTCACGGCAGCGTGCATCGGGATGTGTTTCTTCGGAGTCTCCATGATTACATTGGGAGCAGTGTTGCCATCCCTCATAGCCAAGCTGAATCTGAGCGGGTTGCAGACAACCTCACTGGTCACTTTCCTGCCTCTGGGCATGCTGGCCGGTTCCCTGATTTTCGGTCCCATCGTAGACCGGTTCGGACATAAAGCCCTGCTGGTGCCCAGCTGCATCATCGTACTGCTGGGGATGGAAGGGCTTGCCTTCTTTGAAAGCGTGCCACTGCTGCAAGCTTCCATCGTCGGCATCGGCCTGGGCGGAGGCATCCTCAACGGAGAAACCAATGCATTGGTATCCGACATCTCAGGAGAATCCGAAAAAGGCTCACGCCTCAGTTTTCTGGGCATGTTCTACGGACTGGGCGCATTGGGCATACCAATGTTGCTGGGCTCCCTTTCCAGGCATTATTCATTCGAAACCATCTTGCTGGGAATTGGCGTAGTGATGCTTGCGGGCATTATATTCTGCATCCCCGTACGCTTCCCCGCCCCTAAGCAGGCGCAAGGTTTCCCGGTAAAAGAGGGATTGGGACTGCTGAAAGAAAGCAGCTTACTGCTACTCAGCTTCATTCTTTTTTTCCAAAGCGGCATCGAGGGTGTCTGCAACAACTGGTCCACGAGTTACTTTGGGCAGATGACGGATATTCCGGCCAATCAGGCATTGATTGCACTGACCTGCATGGTAGCGGGACTGACCGTAGCACGTATGATGCAAGTTGCGATATTCAAGAAGATAAAACCGGAAACCGTACTGCCCTACAGCCTTACGCTCACTGCCATAGGCTTCTGTTTCCTTATGTTCTCGCCGGGTTTTGCACGTGCGGCAGTCGGCATGGTGCTGGTAGGTATGGGGCTGTCGGCCACGTATCCCGTGATACTCAGCATTCTTGGAAGCCGGTACCCGTCCTTATCGGGAACAGCATTCAGCGTGGCGCTTGCCATAGCCCTCATTGGCCAGACTGCAATGAACGGCCTGATGGGAATGGTTTCCCAATACACCAATGGCATCGGGCTTTATCCTTATCTGATGATTGCCTCACTTGCCGTCATGCTCCTTTTGTATAAACGCTCACTCAAATAAATTTATTAACTTCTTAAAAAACAAAAAAGTTATGTTAGCACTCGAATGGTTAAAGAATGCCCATGGCATTATGGAAAAACTGGAGGCTACCCAGTTGGAAAACATCAAAAAAGCAGCCACTGTTATGGCAGACTCCATCGAAGCCGGTCGTTGGGTCCACACGTTTGGTTGCGGCCACGCAACAATTCCCGTAGAAGAAATGTATCCGCGTATCGGCAGCTTTGTAGGATTCCACCCGCTTTGCGAATTGCCTCTGACATTCTTCACGCAGATTATCGGCCAGATGGGTATTCATCAGTTCCTCTTCCTGGAACGGGCAGAAGGCTACGGCCAGGAAATAATGAAGAATTATGATTTTGATTCCAAAGACTGTATGTGGATTTTCTCACATACCGGTATCAATGCCGTCAATATAGACATGGCATTGGAAGCCAAGAAGCGCGGCATGAAAGTTATCGTATACGGTTCGGCCAGCGAAACGGGCGACAAGGCCAGCCGTCACTCCAGCGGAAAGAACCTCTTCCAGTTGGCAGATATCGTAGTGGATTCCTGCGTTCCCCTGGTAGACGCCTCCGTACCTTTGAAGAACCACTTCGACAAGGTAGGTCCGTTGTCTACATTGAGTTTCGTCACCATGGTATGGATGACCATCACTACCGTTGCCGAAATCCTTGCCGACCGTGGCGTACACTTGTACATCCATCCGTCGCACAACGTTCCGGGTGACACAACCGCCCACGAACGACTGGATGCAGCCATTGCAGAATATCAAAGAAAAGTCAAGTGCTTGTAACGAAAGATATTCCAATCATCATCTCATCCAATCATCATCCATGAGTGACGGAGGCCCGTCCCTGCTTCGCCCCCAAGAAGCAGGACGGGCTTTTTCTGTTCAAAAAGAATAAAATCGGCCCACTGCTTCGATAAATCTTCCCTTTGTTGTATATTTGTTCCCCAGAAAAAATAGGGAAACAGATAAGCATAAAAGATAGATATGAAACAGATAAGCATCGCACTTCTCCTCTGCCTCTGTACGCTGGCAGGTTTCGCCCAAAGTGGCAAGGCGCTCGATTTGAAAGAAATCGTATCGGGCAAGTTCACTCCGAAGAATATTTCCGGCGTTATCCCCATCCCGGGAGACGGGGAACATTATTCGCAAATGAATGCGGACAGGACACAAATCATCAAATACTCCTTCAAAACGGGAAAACCCGTGGAAGTGCTGTTTGATGCCGCTACCGCACGCGAATGCACGTTCAAGACATTCGACAGCTACAGCTTTGCTCCGGACGGCAGCAAGCTGCTCATTGCCACCGAAACAACTCCCATCTACCGCCATTCCTATACGGCTGTGCATTACATCTACAGCCTGAAGCGCAATCTGGACGGTAAAATCAACAATATTGTGGAAAAGCTTTCGGACGGCGGCCCGCAGCAGGTGCCCGTATTTTCACCGGACGGCAATCAAGTGGCTTTCGTACGCGACAACAACATCTTCCTTGTAAAACTGCTCTACGGCAACAGCGAAAGCCAGGTGACGGAAGACGGGAAACAGAACGAGGTGCTGAACGGCATCCCCGACTGGGTTTACGAAGAGGAGTTCTCCTTCAACCGTGCGCTGGAATTCAGTGCCGACAGCCAGATGCTGGCTTTCATCCGCTTCGACGAGAAAGATGTTCCCTCCTACTCTTTCCCTCTTTTTGCCGGACAAGCCCCCCACTTCACCCCTTTCGAGAAGTATCCGGGAGAGTATACTTACAAATATCCTAAAACGGGAGAAGTAAATTCCAAAGTGTCCGTACACACCTTCGATATCAAGTCGAAAGTGACCCGCAAGATAAACGTGCCGGTAGATGCAGACGGCTATATTCCCCGCATCCGCTTTACCCAAGACCCCAACAAGCTTGCCGTCATGACACTGAACCGCCATCAGAACCGGTTCGACCTATACTTTGCCGACCCTCGCAGCACGGTAGCCAAACTGGCTCTGCGTGATGAAAGCGATACCTATATCCGCGAGAATGTATTCGACAACATCGTCTTCTATCCGGAAAATTTCAGTTTTGTCAGCGAAAAGAGCGGATACAACCATCTGTACTGGTATAGCATAGGCGGCAATCTGCTGAAACAAGTGACAGCCGGACAATATGAAGTGCAGGAGTTCCTGGGTTATGACCCCGAAGAAGGAAGCTTCTACTTCAGCAGCAACGAGGAAAGCCCCATGCGCAGTGCCATCTACAAGATTGACCGGAAAGGTAAAAAGACCAGACTATCGTCACAAGCCGGAACAAACAGTGCGCAGTTCAGTGCGAACATGAAGTACTATATGAACCGTTATTCCAATCTGGACACTCCGACCGTCATTACGCTGAACGACAATACCGGCAAGACTCTTGCCACCCTGATGGACAATGCGGCATTGAAGCAGGAAATCAGCGGCTATGACATGCCACGGAAGGAATTCTTCACTTTCCAGACTTCCGACGGAACCACATTGAATGGCTGGATGATGAAACCAGCCGACTTCTCTGCCGGCAAGAAATACCCGGTACTGATGTACCAGTACAGCGGCCCCGGTTCACAGCAAGTGCTCGACAAGTTCAGTGTAAGCTGGGAAACCTACATGGCATCACAAGGCTATATCGTGGTTTGCGTAGACGGGCGTGGTACCGGAGGACGTGGTGCCGAATTCGCCAAATGCACCTATCTGAACCTGGGTATCAAGGAAGCCAGAGACCAGGTGGAAACCGCCCTCTACATGGGCAGCCAGCCATACGTGGACAAAAACCGCATCGGCATCTGGGGATGGAGCTACGGCGGATACATGACCATTATGAGCATGAGTGAAGGGACTCCGGTATTCAAGGCAGGGGTAGCCGTAGCCGCCGTTACCGACTGGAACTACTACGACACCGTCTACGGCGAACGCTTCATGCGTACACCGAAAGAAAACGCCGAAGGCTATAAGGCCAGTTCCGCCTTTACCCGTGCCGACAAGCTGCACGGCAACCTGCTGCTGGTACACGGCATGGCAGACGACAATGTACACTTCCAGAACTGTGCCGAATATGCCGAACAACTGGTACAACTCGGCAAACAGTTCGATATGCAGGTTTACACCAACCGCAACCACAGTATCTACGGAGGAAATACCCGGTTACACCTATACACGCGGTTGACTAACTTCTTCAACAAAGAATTGAAATAATGCCCGAAAGAGTACGTAAGCCTGAGTGGCTCAAAATAAGCATCGGTGCCAACGAGCGCTATACCGAGACCAAACGCATTGTCGAATCGCATTGCCTACATACCATCTGTAGCAGCGGCCGTTGCCCCAATATGGGGGAATGTTGGGGGAAAGGCACCGCAACCTTCATGATTGGGGGAAATATCTGCACCCGGTGCTGTAAGTTCTGCAACACGGCAAGCGGGAAGCCCTTACCACTGGATGCCGATGAGCCTACACATGTGGCAGAGTCCATTGCCTTGATGAAACTCTCCCATGCAGTCGTCACCTCCGTAGACCGTGACGACCTGCCCGACTTAGGCGCGTCGCACTGGGTACGTACCATCCGGGAAATCAAGCGGCTCAACCCTGACACCACCGTCGAAGTGCTGATTCCCGACTTCCAGGGAAGAAAGGAACTCGTGGCACAAGTCATCGATGCACAACCGGAAATCATTTCGCACAACATGGAGACTGTCCGTCGCATCAGCCCCCTCGTACGCAGTGCCGCCAAGTATGAAACAAGCCTGGAAGTGTTGCGGCAGATTGCAGAAAGCAATACTACCACCAAGTCCGGCATTATGGTGGGATTGGGCGAGACTCCGGAAGAAGTGGAAGAACTGATGGACGACCTTCGCCGGGTGGGCTGCCACATACTGACCATAGGGCAATACCTTCAACCCACACACAAGCATTATCCGGTAGCAGCATATATTACTCCCGAACAATTTGCACTCTACAGAGAGAAAGGATTGGAAAAAGGGTTTCAGCAAGTGGAAAGCGCTCCATTGGTACGCTCCTCTTATCATGCGGAAAAACAGATTCATTTTATACAAAAAAGGAGTAAAATAGGAAACATTTAAATTCCCCAGTTGTTATGATGTAAACGACAAAATCATAATACGGATAATGAGCCATCAAAGAATTCTATCATCAAGATTCAATATGTCGCTGGGATTCATCCCCGTTATAATATCCATCATATTATGCGAGTTTATAACGCAGGACATGTCCATCTACATCGGTGCAGGTGTAGGACTCTTGTTTAGCATCTATTCGGTGAGGCATAGAGGAACGCATGTTCCGCAAATCATACTTTACTGTACTACCGGAATGTTACTGCTGTTATCGGTAACAACCCTATTCCTCGTAAACTACTGTCCCCGTTTCATGCTTCCGTTCACGCTGGAAATCAGTGCCATCATTCCCCCATTCGTCATCTACCTCAATAGGAGAAAATTTCTGGACTACCACATGTCTCAGACACAGAAATGCTGCAAGCAGCTTTTTGCACAAGGGGCAGAAGCCGCCATCGTATCCTCACGCGTAATCCTTATCATAAGCCTGCTGCATTTTCTGATTATCTTCTTGGCGGTTCTGGTCAGTTACCCTTTGGGAGACACTACCCGCCACATTCTGTTTTATGTGGCGCCTCCCCTCGTCTTTATATCAGGCATTCTGTTCAATCAGTTCGGCATTTTCTATTTCAATATAGTGATGAACCACACGGTTTTCGTACCGATAGTCAATACCAAAGGAGATGTCATGGGGAAAGCCATCGCCTCAGAAGCCATCAACCGGAAAAACGACTATATCAATCCGGTCATCCGGATTGCCGTTGCCTCACACGGCATGCTGTTTCTCCTCCCCCGCCCCAAATGCAACGTTTTCGAGAAAGATAAAATCGACTTGCTGATGGAGGGTTACCTGATATATGGAGAAACATTGGAACAAGGCGCACACAGAATTTTACGACAAACGCTTCCCACCGCCCCATTAGACCATTTGCACTTCAACTTCATGTATCATTTTGAGAATGAAGCCACCAACCGCCTGGTCTATCTCTTCACACTAGACCTGGACGATGACTCCATCCTATGCAATAAGAATTTCAAGGGGGGAAAGCTATGGACGTTCCAGCAAATGGAACACAACCTGGGACGGAACTTCTTCAGCAGTTGCCTGGAATATGAATTCGAGCACCTGGAAGCTATTATTTATACAAGAGAAAAATACAAGGAATCTTAGAAAGGTCGGGGGTCTTGCCCTGCCACTCCCTCACTGTCTTGGTTTTGATATACTCCCCTTCACAAGTAATGTTCGCCGCAATGCAGAGCTTGGTCTGCGGACGGCAGTTATGAAGAATATCCTCTATCATCTTATTATTGCGGTAAGGCGTTTCAATGAAAAGTTGGGTCTGGTGTTCATTGTAGACGCGTTGTTCCAGCATTTTCAGCTTTTTGGCACGCTCTGCCGGTTCTATGGGAAGATAACCGTGGAAGGCAAAGCTCTGTCCGTTGAAGCCGGAACCCATGACAGAGAGGATAATGGAAGAGGGTCCCACCAAGGGGACCACTCTTAAGTTTTTCCGTTGTGCAATAGCCACTACGTCCGCTCCCGGGTCGGCCACAGCCGGACAACCGGCTTCGGAGATTACGCCCATCGGCTGCCCCTCCACCAGCGGCTTCAGATAGCCGGAGATGTCTTCGGGCGACGTATGCTTGTTCAACGTATAGAATGTCAGCGCATCAATATCTATTCCCTTGTCCACCTTCTTCAGAAACCGGCGTGCCGAACGCACATCCTCCACGATGAAATGGCGGATTCCCAGTATTATCTCCTTGTTATAAGGAGGCAACACCGTTTCAATGGGCGTATCGCCCAAGGTGACCGGCAAAAGATAAAGTGCGAGTTCCATTAGCCGTAGATGATATTTCCGTTTTCGTCCTTATACTCATCCAGTCCCTTCTCGTAAGTAGCCATGGCGCGAAGACTCATACCTACGCTGGAGAAACCTCCATCGTGGAACAAGTTCTGCATAGTGACCTTGCGGGTGAGGTCGGAAAACATCACGATACAGTAGTCTGCACACTCGTCGGCAGAAGCATTGCCCAGAGGAGACATGCGGTTGGCGAAGTCGAACAGCTTGTCCATACCCTTCACACCGGAACCGGCAGTGGTCATCGTAGGAGACTGGGAAATGGTGTTGACACGTACATGGTGTTCGCGTCCGTAGATGTAACCGAAACTGCGGGCAATGGATTCCAGCAGTGCCTTGGCATCTGCCATATCGTTGTAACCGTAGAACGTACGTTGCGCAGCCACATAACTCAGAGCCAGGATTGAACCGTAGTCGGCAATGGCGTTGAGCTTCTTGGCAGCTTGTATCATCTTGTGGAAAGAGACAGCGGAAATATCCAGCGTCTTTTCCAACATATCGTAATCCAAATCATCATATGTACGTTTCTTACGCACATTGGGAGACATACCAATGGAGTGCAACACAAAGTCGACCGGGCCACCCAATACTTCCATAGAGCGTTTGAATACATTTTCCAAATCTTCTACACTTGTAGCATCTGCAGGAATCACCTCGCAGTTCAGTTTCTCCGAAAGAGCGGACACTTCGCCCATACGGACGGCAACCGGCGTATTCGACAAAGTGATGGCTGCACCTTCTTCTACTGCTTTTTCTGCTACTTTCCAGGCAATGGACTGCTCATTCAGAGCACCGAAAATAATGCCTCTTTTTCCTTTCAACAAATTGTAACTCATACCTATTTTTAGTAAAATTCGGCTGCAAAGATAGGAAGTTTTTGCATAAAAAGCCCGAAAGTGTGCAAAGAAAAGGGAAGAACGGCAAAAAATACACCGATCACCCACTGCAAAACTACTGCAACGCTTGTGCAGTGCCACTGCAATACAGTTGCAGTCACGCTGCAAAGCAGTTGCAGTATCACTGCAAACATATTTGCAGTAACGCTGCACTCCATCTGCAGTACTACTGCAAAACGCATGCAGCAGGAATGCAGTAATAATGCACTGATTATCAGCCCAGGGCTTCCTATTCTGCAAATACCTGATGAAACCCGAGACAGCATTTGAACATGAGCGCAAAAAGCCCTATATTTGCAGCAAACTAAAAAATAGAGAAAGCAATGAAGAAGTTGATTATATTTGACCTGGACGGAACTTTACTGAATACAATAGCCGATTTGGCACAAAGTACAAACCATGCCCTGCAAGCGCTTGGCTATCCCACTCACCCGGAATCGGCCTATAACTTCATGGTTGGCAACGGAATCAACAAACTGTTCGAGCGCGCCCTCCCGGAAGGGGAAAAGAGCGAAGAAAACGTCCTGCGCGTCCGCAAGGAGTTTGTGCCTTATTATGACGTGCACAATGCTGATAAAAGCCGCCCTTACCCCGGCATCCCCGAACTGCTGGAACAGTTGCAGGAGAAAGGGATGATATTGGCAGTGGCTTCCAACAAATATCAATCGGCTACCGTGAAACTGATTTCACACTATTTCCCCCACATACGTTTTACCGCCGTCTTCGGACAACGGGAAGGGGTCAACGTGAAGCCCGACCCGACAGTGGTGCATGACATTCTGGACATCACCCGGATATCCCGTGAAGACGTGCTATATGTGGGAGACTCCGGAGTGGATATGCAGACGGCCGCCAATGCCGGAGTCACTGCCTGCGGAGTCACCTGGGGATTCCGTCCCCGCACAGAACTGGAAGAGTTTCATCCGGCACATATCGTAGACAATGCTACGGACATTGCCGTTATCGCCGATCTTTGAGAGGGCACTCCCTCCCCCGGCTATCCGAGAGCGCATATTTACATTATGATATTTTTTAGGCGCGGATTACGCGAAAAACGCGGAGTTTTTCTTTGTCTCTCCGTGAAATCCACGTACTTCCACGCCTAAAAAATAATCAGAAAGAAAACAGCCTCAGAACAATTTCCGCATCGTTCCTTTATCTCCCACCACAAGATAGGTATTCCCGTCAATCAGTAAAGCGCGCCCACGTTTCTTCTTTCGGTTTTCCTCGTTATCCACATTCACTCCAATCACCCGTCCATCATAGAAAGTGGAAATGTCCTTAAAGATGGTATGCCCCACAATGATATGTTCGACGTCATAACGTTTCAACATCAGTTGCAGGGAGTCTTGTGCCAATGGATGGTATTTTGCATCTGTCCGTACCAATCCACGATACCAGATAGGGCCGCTATTACCATATAGGAAAGCTGTGAGAGGCGATAAAGCCTTACGTTCCTTCTTGCTCATGAACAATGCACGGCTCATTTCCTCATTCACTGTGGGAATATTCAAGTCACGGTCATAAAACTCCTTTCCCAAACCTGCATGCACATACAGATTAGGTCCGATGGTCTGCATCGTATTACGGGTACCAAGCCATTTGCCAAGTTCTGTGTCCGGACCGAACAATGCCGGATAATCCATACCCAGTTTTCGGGCCAATGTCTTGTACTTTTCTTTGGTATAACGCAAATCATTTGCCGTCACAAGCGGTTCATGGTTACCCAACAGAAACGAGACATGACCACCTGCATCCGCCGCCTCCTTCTCCAATTTATAGAACAGCCAAAATATCTGCGGCACATCTTTGCCACGGTCAAATATATCACCGATAACCACCAGATGATTGGTTCCAAAACTCCAATGGTAGTCTTTATCAATGACATTGTTGCCCCGCAGCAAGCTCATCACGCAATTCAGCTTGCCATGGGGGTCAGACATCACAAACACTTTATCCGGTTGTCTGTATTGCCATTCCGGACGTTTGACCGGATGCAGCTTCACATCAAACGGATAACGCCCTTTGTGGTCCGTGACATGAAGGGTGAAATCCTGAGGAAGTACTGTATAAGTCGTATCTTCTATCTGCCCTTGGGCTGTAACGCTTATGACGCGCACCTTTCCGTCCGGTTCATAAATCACATAAGGTCCGTCTGCCGACAATTCCTCCTTCTTCTCCTTATCCTTCTTCTTACCGTCTAAACCAAGAGTTCCGGCACTTAGGCCGGAACTGATGAAAGTTAGAATAAATACAGTAAAAAAAGACTTTACAATAGTAGTCTGATACTTCATATTCTCGCTTTTTTGGAATTAATCACCATAAGTCGGATTCTGCTGCATATTCGGATTGGAATTCATCTCCGCCTTAGGAATGGGCAATACTACACGATAATAGTTCCAATCAAAAGATACGCTCTCATCCACCATCTTCAGATGTGAAGTCTCGGCTATTTCCGGGAATTCCTTGGTCGACTCCTTGCGCACGATAGTCTGATGATTACGAAGGGCGTCGAAGAAACGGTGTCCTTCACCGAACAACTCTTTACGGCGTTCCAACAGAACATCATCCAACGTCACCGTCTTACCCTGCACGGTCTTTTCCGGATTGGCACGGCTGACAATAGCATCTAGATACTTTACAGCCTTGTCATTGTTATTGAGCTTTACAGCCGCTTCGGCAGCAATCAGATAAAGTTCGGACAGACGAAGTACTGGAATATTGGAATCTTCCACAGCCTTGCCGCTCTGCGGCTGATACTTGGCTATGTAAGCTCTCTTTGTCTTAGGAACAACCGTATATGCCTGATTTCTGACATCATCCGGATCTTCCTGCATCAGTTCATAGAAAGAACTGGTCAGGCAATAATCATCATAACCCGCCTGCCAGCAAAGGTAAGCCACACTTTCTTTGCCAACGCCGTCCACTGTCAGATTCACCAACTCAAACAAGACTTCTCCCGGATCGGAAGAGGCAAAATCAGTTCCCCATATCGTGCCATACTCATCATTGGTCCACAAACGGTACTTATTCTTTTCCGCTCCCGCAATGGCAGCTTCAGCCGTAATCAAGGCATTCTGATTATCTTCCATATACAAATAGGCTCTACTCAGCAACAGCATTGCCGCCCACTTATTAATCTTACCCTTGTTGAATTCTTCATCCAGCAGGTCAGCACCTTCCTTCAAATCCTTGATGATTGCCTCATAACACTGGGCAACGGTATTGCGCGACGGCTTGTTTTCCGTATTGGATACTTCTGTCACAATAGGTACTCCCAAAGAAGCTCCTCCATCCTTGGCATACGGATAGCCGAAGAAACGGGTCAGGTCGAACAAGGCAAATCCACGGAGAGCCAAGGTCTGGCCTTTCAGGTCGTTGAAGTATTCCGTATCATCCTCACTGACATCCAATCCGTCTATTTGAGACAAAATGATATTGCAATTCTGGATAATCTTATAGGCATAAGACCAGTGGGAAGACGGACCGGAATCCTTTGTGTAGTCCAGCATATAGTAGCTGGTGGTACGCTTTCCGGTCTTTATGGACTGCGCATCGTCACCCGTCACGTCTCCGTAATAAATCATACGGCCCGAGTAATAGTTGGTACTGCGCATCACGTCGTAGATACCGTTCAAGCTATATTCCACATCATCCAGATTCTGTATGGCGGTTTCAGTCGGAATCTTTGTACTGGATTCAACATCAAGCCAGTCATTGCCACAGGAGGCGGTCAGGCTGACCAACATCCCCATCATCATATATTTTAATGCTTTCATTGTGTTTCTTTATTATGAGGTTAGAAATTCAAATTAAGACCGAAAGTTACTGTTTTCAAAGGAGGTGTTCCCCAGCCGGCTGTACCTGCACTGACTGATTCCGGATCATAGAAATCGTAAGCCGCCCAAGTCCACAAGTTGTTGGCAGATGCGTAAAGGCGCAGGCTGTTTACGCCGATTTTCCGAGTCCATGTTTTAGGAACGGTCACACCGAAAGTCAACGTTTTCAGACGGATAAAGTCCGTGCTGTGCAAGCGGCGGGTAGTGGTAACGCCATTCATGGCTACCGCCGGCTTCTCTATAAACACTTCATATTTACTGATATCTCCCGGTTGCTTCCAATTGTCACGATAATAGGCCGGAATATTAAGAGTAAAGTCCTTGCCGCCATGTTCTGTTTTCTGTGCCCAGTTATCATATCCATAAGCACCGAACTGATAAGAGAACATGAAGCTCAAATCGAACCACTTGTAACGCAAAGTATTAGAGAGACCACCGGTCACATTGGGCTCGGCATGCTTCTTCAGAGGAATGGCTTTGGCATCCTTGTTATTCTCTGTGATTTCCTTAATATAGTTTCCATTCTCGTCCACGTCGTTGGTATAGAACTGAGGTGCACCGGTCTCGGGGTTGATTCCGGCAAATTCTATCATGTAGAATGTACGGTAGGACTTGCCAATCATGTGAATCTGCGAGCCGCTGATAATCTGGGTCTGTTCGCCGTTCAGTTTCACAATCTTATTCTTGTTGTGCGAAAGGGTGAAAGAGGTAGACCAGTCAAAGTCTTTGGACACAATGTTCTTGGAATTGATTTCCAATTCCACACCCTGGTTCTTCACCTCACCGATATTCATCAGATAGGAACTGAAACCGGTAGTCATAGATACGGGACAGTCCATCAAAAGGTTCTTAGTGGTACGGGTATAGTACTCCAAAGTGAAGTTCAAACGGTTGAAGAAGCCGAAGTCCAGACCGATATTCAAGTTGTAATTCGTTTCCCATTCCAAATCCCTATTTTCAATCTGCGACTGAATCAATGCGGGATTCTCCATATAGCCGCCACTAAGGCTCGTCAAGCCCATATAGCCGTATAAGTCGGAGGGCAACGTACCATTCACACCGTAGGATGCACGGAGTTTCAAATCGGTCAGCCATTTGGACGTGGGTTTCATGAAATCCTCTTCGATAATACGCCATGCTCCTGAAACAGACCAGAAACTTCCCCAGCGATTATCTCTGTGCAAGCGTGAACTGCCATCCATACGATAGCTCCCACCCAGATAATACTTGTTCTTGTAGTCATAGTTGAGACGGGTGATGTAAGAAACCATTCTTGACCTCTTGGAAGAACCATCTATGCTCTCCAAAGTCTGCCCGTTGGCAATGTCATTCTTTATCGGAGTCAGGAAGTTAGTAGCATATCCCGACAAGAAATCATTGTACTTGGAATCGATTTCATATCCGACAAGGGCATCCAAATTGTGGTCCTTTTGGATAGTAGTCTTGTAAGTCAACTGGTTTGACCACACCAACTTGTTATATTCACTATATGCCTTTTCGGCTCCACCATTATTCTTCTCACCGTCGGAGGTACGGGAGTCTTTCCATTCTTTACCCTTACTGATGTTATAGTCATAGCTCAAAATAGACTTTAACTTCAAGTCCTTGATAAATTCATATTCGGCATTAATCGTATTGAACATACGGGTAACATACTCACGCTGGTAATTGTACTCCTGGGCAAGAACGGGATTTCTTCTTGACAACGAAATCAAGTCCTGGTTATAGCTTCCATCTTCATTGTAAACCGGATCTGAAGGCGTCAATTTGCTTACGCTGGAGTAGAAAGGAGCAGTATAACCGGTTCCTTCACTATATACATCCTGATTCAGATTGGTAAACATGATGTTGGCACCGAATTTCAATTTATCCGTAGCCTGAAAATCAACATTCAAACGTCCGGTAATTCTTTCCAGCCCCGATGTTTTTACAATACCTTCTTGGTTGAGATAGGACAATGAAGAATAGTATTTGAATTTGTCGGTTCCTCCGGATATGGAAGCCTCATAACTGGAATGGCTTCCTTTCTTGAACAGATAATCTCCCCAATCCGTATAGCCGCACCAGGGAACCGGAGCATATTTGTCGATATTCTTATCAGCATAAGCTATGGCATCCGCATCCGATTTGCCGCTGCGCTGTTGTCCAAGCACCATACCATTGTATATGTATTCGCGACGTTCTGCTCCGCTCAAAGTAGGACGATAATCCATAGCAAAGTCACTGAATCCCCAATCGGCTTTCAAACTGATAGAAGCCTTACCGGTTTTACCTTTCTTCGTCGTAATCAGAACCACACCATTCGCAGCGCGCGAACCGTAGAGTGATGCAGCAGCGGCATCCTTGATAATCGTAATATTCTCAATATCCGAAGTGTTGACGGTTGACATGGCATCCAGACCACCATCCGAACTGATGGAGTTTATCGAACCGGAAGTAACGGGCACTCCATCAATAACATACAGCGGAGAGTTGGAGGCATTGAAAGAGCCCATACCACGAATACTCAAAGAAGCTGAAGAACCCGGCTGGCCGGAAGCAGAAGTAAACTGTACACCCGTAGCATTTCCCTGCAACAAATCCTGGAAAGAAACGGAAGGCACATCGGCAATCTTTTCATTCTTCACACTGGCAGCCGAACCCGCATAAGCCGATTTCTTGAATGTACCGTAACCGGTTACAACCACCTCTTCCATCATATTTGCATCCGGCACCAATACAATCTTCAATATCTTACCCGAAGTAGCTTTCACTTCCTGACGAACATAGCCAACATAAGAGACAAGCAAGGTAGCCGATGCATGCTCCACCTTGATAGAGAAACCTCCATTCAAATCGGTAATCTGGCCGTTTGTAGTACCTTTGACCAAAACATTGGCTCCAATGACGGGCTCACCGGTCTCATCCACCACTGTTCCGGAAATAACATTAGCTTGTTCTACTGCCTTCACAGCATTCACTTCATTGGCTGGACGGATAGCAATGGCCCCGTCTTTTACGACATAAGCCAATCCGCTATTCTTAAGACATTCATCCAGCACTGCTGCGATTTTTCCATTCGTGACCCTCAAATTACGTACCTTGACATTCTTTACGTCATTTGTACTATAAATGAAAGTAAAATCCGTCTGGCGTTGAATTTCCCATAACACGTCACTTAAAGTGGCGTCCTGCACATTTACAGTAACTGTTGTCTGGGCAAACGCCGTATTGGCGGCCTGCACAAAGCCAATCATAATAAAACTGAAAAACAGGAATGTAATCCACATACGTTTACTACCTTCCCAAAACCTGGTGTAGCTCTGTTCCTTAGTCATAATTAAATTATTAAATGGTTATTTATAGAATATAATAGTTTTACCGTTGATTTTGACATGTATGTTTTCCGTCGCTTCCAGTAGCTCAAGGAAAGGAGCTATTTCCTCATAACGGTTCACATAGCAACCGAAACGCAGGTTCTTTAACGCTTCGTCTGAATAGTCCACTTCAATATTATACCACCTTGAAAGGGTTCTCATAATATCTTCCAGCCGTTGATCTTTAAAATTAATTTTTCCCTTCACCCATGATGTATAGAAGGCAGTATCTACTGTACGCACTTGTATATTCCCGCTCCCGGGAATTAATGATGCCTGCTGTGAAGGTTTTAAGACAAGGCTCTGTCCCTCCCCGGTGTCCACCTTAACAGAACCACTGACAAGAGTCGCCTGATATTCTTCACCCGGATAGGCCGAAATATTGAAAGTTGTCCCCAACACCTCAATCTGCATACCTTGGGTCGATACAATGAAGGGATGACCGGTCTTATTTACTTCAAAATAAGCTTCTCCCGTCAATTCCACTTCCCGCTTCCCTGCTTCGAAAGTAAGCGGAAAACGTAGACTGCTCATTGAATTCAGATGTACTTTTGTACCATCATTCAGAACAAGTGTATACTCACCGCCTTGAGGCACTTCAATTTTATTATATGCCAAAGCAGACTGCCCAACCTGCCCGTCTGCAGCGCTGTAGTTCAAGGTCGTCGAATCTATCTGTATTTGTTTACCAGCCAACTGCAACTGCCGCCCATCGGCATTCTCATCCAGATAAACCGTTTCCCCATTATCCAATGTAAGAATAGCTTTGGCTCCACCCGGCAGTATTTGCTGGGCAGCCAATAATTGATTGTCATCCATGACATGGGGTACAGAAATATCCTGAAGTGCAAAAACCAATACCAGCACCGGTGCAATAAAAAGAGCAACGTACCGTAACAGTTTCAAATGTCTCCTTCTGAGCTCCATCCTCTTGATACGTGCTTCGACACCTTTCCATCCAGCCTGCGAATCAAACTCCATTTTACGAATTTCGTGCTGTGCATAATATTCATCACTACAAATCTTTTGGAAAAGCTGCTCATGGCTTTTGCTCTCTTTGCGCCATTTATCCAAAAAACGGTTTTCTTCCGGTGTTACTTCACCGGATAGGTGCCTGGAAATAAGATGAGCTATATGAAAGTACTCTTTTATCATAATTTGGCATGTTTTAGTCTATCTTTAATGATAATACAAGCCAAAATAAAAACATGGTGAATCGATAAAGACTTTTTTTTGAAAAAATAGAAAAAAATGTGCTTTTAGATAAATAACAGAAGGCAATAATAATAATCGGTAAGGAATGCACGAAGCTTTTTATAAGCCACTTTTTTAAGAGTATGTACCGTTTCGGAAGAGACATTGAGACGCTCTGCTATTTCTGCATTCTTTTTGCCTTCCAAAGCCAACTGCATGATGGCTCTCATTTGGGTAGGAAGTTTCTCTATAGCTTCTGACAGAATCCGGAAAGTCTCTTCTTCCACAATCGCATCACGAAAAAAAGCATCTGCTTTTTTGGCTATAATCTTTTGCTCGTATTCATGAGCTACCTTCGAATGCTCAAGTTCGTTCAAGGCATGGTTACGTACGGCCGTATAAAGAAAAGCTTTCACCTGATGAAGATAAAAGAAATCGTCTCTTATCTGCCACAACTTGGCAAATACGTCTTGTACTATATCTGCTGACATATCCGCATCCTCCATGTATTGGAACGCGAAAGAACAAAGCGCCGCATAATATTCCTTAAAAATATTATGAAACTCTTGCTCATCCAGCTTAATGCTTACAACAGAGTGGGATTTATCCTTTTTTATCAGATTTAGCGCCATATTTATGCTTTTCGGGCGCTAATATAGTTAAATTTTCAGAATATAACCAATATAACTATCAATCCTCTAAATCTTTTCCCCATAAATCAATATCGGATGGAGCTTTCCATAAGCTCCATCCGACCAATAGTCCTATTGCCAATAAAAAAATCAAATATATCATTATAGTCCGGTTTGTTTCAATGTCTTATAATAACACAGTAAACTGGATTAAAGTTCACTCCACCCAAAATTGTTGTTTTTCCTATGTATACTTTTCAATGCAGAGAGTGTATTATTTGGTTTTCGTGTACGAAAACGAGCAATTTTGTGCACGATAACGACCAATTTCGTCCAAAATTGTCCCATTTACTAAATAATTATGCTTTTCGAGTTTGATTAATTGAGAAAAGGTCTTATTTTTGACCCGGTTTTTAATTCATACTATTGCAAAAACAAACTCAATTACCTAATTAAATCACAAGAGAATGGAACAAGTTTTCGGCTATATCATCGGCTTAGGAGCAGCAGTGATGATGCCTATAATCTTTACAATTTTGGGAGTATGCATCGGCATCAAATTCAGTAAGGCGCTAAAGAGCGGTCTGCTGGTAGGTGTCGGTTTCGTAGGTCTGTCAGTTGTCACTGCGCTGTTGACCAGCAGCCTCGGTCCTGCTCTGAGCCAAGTCGTTGAAATTTACGGTCTTCAGTTGAAAGTATTCGATATGGGATGGCCTGCAGCTGCGGCTGTAGCCTATAACACATCGGTGGGTGCATTCATCATTCCGGTATGTTTGGGAGTAAATCTTCTGATGTTATTAACGAAAACGACCCGTACGGTCAATATCGACCTTTGGAACTACTGGCATTTCGCATTTATCGGCGCAGTCGTTTATTTTGCCAGCGACAATATCTGGTGGGGCTTCTTCGCCGCTATCATCTGCTACATCATTACCCTGATTATGGCCGACTATACCGCCGACAAATTCCAGGGATTCTACGACAAGATGGAGGGTATCTCCATTCCCCAGCCTTTTTGCGCAGGTTTCGTTCCATTTGCCGTAGTCATCAATAAAGCATTGGACAAAATCCCCGGTTTTGACAAATTGAACATCGATGCGGAAGGCATGAAGAAGAAATTCGGCTTGCTGGGTGAGCCTTTATTCCTGGGTATTCTGGTCGGTTGCGGTATCGGTGCCTTGTCTTGCAAGAACGGTCAGGAACTGGTAGACAAGATACCTTATATATTAGGTTTGGGTATCAAGATGGGCGCCGTAATGGAGCTGATTCCGCGTATCACCGCTTTGTTCATCGAAGGCTTGAAGCCCATTTCCGATGCTACCCGCGAGCTGATTGCCAAAAAATTCAAAGGTGCTGTCGGCCTGAACATCGGTATGAGCCCCGCATTGGTTATCGGCCATCCTGCAACGCTGGTGGTTTCCCTGCTGCTGATTCCCGTAACCATACTGCTGGCTGTCATCCTGCCGGGTAACCAGTTCCTGCCTCTGGCGTCGCTGGCCGGAATGTTCTACCTCTTCCCGCTGGTACTGCCCATCACGAAAGGAAATGTAGTAAAGACGTTCATCATCGGACTCGTTGTACTGACCATCGGTCTTTATTTCGTAACAGACCTCGCCCCCTATTTCACACAAGCAGCCCACGATGTATACGAGAAGACACAAGATGCTGCCGTGAATATCCCCGCCGGCTTTGAAGGCGGTGCACTGGACTTTGCATCCAGCCCCTTTGCTTGGGTCATTTTCCACCTGACCTACTCGTTGAAATGGATAGGCTCCGGTATCCTTGTATTATGCACATTGTTCCTGATGATTATGAACCGTCGTGCCATTATCAAATACCAGAAATCAATCAAAAATTAAAAGTTAAAAATTAAATAGTAACAAATTATGAAAAAGTTAGTACTTGCATTTATGATGGGAGCAGTTGCCATGGCAGCCAATGCCCAAGTGAATTACAAAGTGCAGACCGCCTGCCATCCGCAGGACGTGAAGCATTATGACACGGAACTTCTGCGCAGCAGATTCATGATGGACAAAGTGATGGCTCCGGATGAAATCAACGTAACCTACACCCTCTACGACCGATTGATTTACGGTGGCGCCATGCCGGTGAACAAGACATTGAAGTTGGAAGTGTTCCGTGAACTGGGTCCGGAAATCACTTACTTCCTCGAACGCCGCGAACTGGGTGTCATCAATACCGGTGGTGACGGAGTGGTTACTGTAGACGGTAAGGAATACCCCATGAAGTATAAGGAAGCACTTTACGTAGGCTGCGGAAATAAGGAAGTAACCTTCAAGAGCAACGACGCTACCAATCCCGCCAAGTTCTACATCAACTCGGCTCCGGCCTACAAGCCCTATGTTACTCAGCTGATTACTACCGATGCCAAGCTTCAGAAAGCCAACCCCAAGAAATATGCACTGGGCATCTCCGACCATTATGGAAAAATGGAAGACAGCAACGACCGCATCGTAAACCAGCTGATTGTGAAAGATGTACTGGAAAGAGTGAAAGACGGCGGTACCAACCAGTTGCAGATGGGACTCACGGAACTGGCTCCCGGCTCTGTATGGAATACCATGCCTGCCCACACACACACTCGCCGCATGGAAGCTTACTACTACTTCAACCTGAAACCCGGCAACGCTATCTGTCACCTGATGGGCGAACCGCAGGAAGAACGTTTGATATGGCTGCACAACGAACAAGCCATCACTTCTCCCGAATGGTCCATCCACGCTGCTGCCGGAACCAGCAACTATACTTTCATCTGGGGTATGGGCGGTGAAAACCTGAAATACAGCGACAAAGACGAAATCAAATACATCGATATGAAATAAAGTTGCCCTGCAACGTCCGATAGGCATGGACTTAAATAATCCATGCCTATTTTTGTCATTTTCTACATCCTTTTTACTCAATATTACACCTCGAACAACACACAAACCCCTACATTTGCATCAAAATATAAATCTATTATCATGAGTACATTTCAAAACACCGCAGGGGGGATGACCAATTACCGTTGGATTATCTGCGCCATGCTATTCTTCGCGACAACCGTCAACTACCTCGACCGCCAGGTTCTTTCATTGACCTGGAAAGATTTCATCTCCCCCGAATTCCACTGGACCGATACACACTACGGCTACATCACAGCTATCTTTTCCATTGTCTATGCCTTAGGCAATCTGTTTGCCGGACGTTTCATCGACTGGATGGGAACGAAAAAAGGGTATTTATGGGCCATTGCCGTATGGTCTATCGGCGCTTGTATGCACGCCCTCTGCGGACTTGCCACAGAAATGACCCTCGGCATTGAAAATGCCGCCAACATGATTAGCGCTACCGGTGCATTGGCCTCTACCATAGCCATCACCAGCGTTTACTACTTCATTGCCGCCCGTATCATACTGGGCATCGGTGAAGCAGGAAACTTTCCTGCCGCCATCAAGGTGACTGCCGAATATTTTCCAAAGAAAGACCGTGCCTTCTCCACTTCCATATTCAATGCCGGCTCTACCATCGGAGCACTGATAGCCCCATTGTGTATCCCTACCCTGGCCCGCTACTTCCAACGCATGGGCGTGGGTAACGGCTGGGAAATGGCTTTTATCGTTATCGGCGGATTGGGTTTCATCTGGATGGGACTGTGGATATTCATGTACAAGAAACCTGATGAAAATCCACACGTAAACGCAGCTGAGCTGGCATATATAGAACAAGACAAAGACAATGAGGAGGATAAAAAGGCGACTACTCCGACAACCAAGGATGAAAAGAGCATTTCTTTCCTGCAATGTTTCAAATATCCGCAAACCTGGGCTGTATTTTTCGGCAAATTCATGACTGACGGTGTATGGTGGTTCTTCCTCTTCTGGGCACCCGCATACATTTCGGACGTTTACGGATTCTCCTCAGATACTCCCACGGCACAGATGCTTATCTTTGTGCTCTATGCCATCACGATGTTGTCCGTCTATGGCGGGAAATTGCCCACCATCATTATCAACAAAACCGGTAAGAACCCCTACGCCGCACGCATGCAGGCCATGTTCATCTTTGCACTGTTCCCGCTATTGGCATTGTTTGCACAGCCATTGGGCAACAAGGAAGTATTTGGCGAACAAGCCTATTGGTTCCCGATTATCATCATAGGTATTGCAGGCGCTGCCCATCAGTCCTGGTCGGCCAACATCTATTCTGTGGTAGGTGATATGTTTCCCAAGAGCACCATTGCCACCATTGTGGGAATCGGAGGTATGGCGGGCGGTATCAGCTCATTCCTTATCAACATGAGTTCCGGTTTGCTGTTCGACTATGCCGACAAGACACAAATGGTATTTCTTGGATTCCAGGGCAAGCCTGCCGGATATTTCATCATCTTCTGTGTATGTGCAGTGTCCTACCTGATAGGCTGGTGCATCATGAAGGCACTGGTTCCGAAGTACAAACCGATTATAGTGGACTAATCAGAAGTCTCTTTATAGATATTCAGAATCATGCGGAGTTTGCAAACTGCATTACATGCCTTGCAAACTCCGCACAAAAAAAGCCTTTTCTCACGAAATGGCTTTTCTTCGTTCAATTACAGTCAAAAACAAAAAACTGTAAATGGAACACAATTTAAGATGAAAAAAAGGGAAGTCTCACGACTTCCACAATTCTTCTAACCTTAAATCTAAATCTCTATGAAAAAAACGTGATGCAAAGATAATGGTTTATCTCACACAGCGTTATTAATAAACTCTATAAAGAAGCAGAAAATATTTAAGATTTACTAAATAAGACGGTTACGAATGGCAAACTACAGACAAGAGCTCGGCATAAATAGGATTAATTTTCAATAGTTGCGGCACTCCTGTCATAAACATCTGCTTGCGGGCACGAGTAAGGGCTACATTCAATTTCCGGTCAATCCGAGTACCGTTTTCCTCCGTCATATTTGCCAGAAACTTCAACTGATAAGCCCGGTTCACACAGAAAGAGTAGATAATGACATCCCGTTCGCTACCTTGGAAGCGTTCCACGGTGTCTACCAATATATCCTCCAAAGGAGCAATACCCAAAGCGGCAATCTCTTTCTTAATCAAGGCTATCTGACTGCGATAAGGAGTGATGACACCTAAAGTGACAGCCGGGTTGAAACCGGAAACAGCTGCATACTGCCGATAGATAGCCGCTGCCAACCGTGCCACAATCCGCGCCTCCGAATGGTTCATCTTGGCCGACTGTGCCGGCGGTTCGACTGCGGCAGGCAGAAAAGCGACACGACGAGTCAGCAAGCCGGCAAACTCACAATCACACAGCTCAGGAGCAAGAATCAGCTCTCCCTGCTGGTGCGGCAGACCAACCGGTTCCAACAGACCACCGTAAAAAGCCCGGTTAGGAAACAAAGCTACCTCGATATTCATACGACCCTGACGGCAGAGCATGTCGTAGGAGGGATGAGGGATAAAAGATGAAGAATGAGAGGTTGATGCCTGGCGATTGGCACTTTCCTTGGAGAGATTCCTATAAAGGCGTTCGAAAAGGGAATCTTTCAAATTATACAATCCGATGGCCTGCAAAGCTTCGTCACACACTTCCGACTGCTCGGACGACTGCAAGACCACTGCGGGTAGCTGCTTATGGTCACCTATCAAAATAAATTTGCCGATGGCATCCGCGCCTGCGGGATTGCGGGTACAGAGTAACCCCAGCAGTTGTGGTTCCAAAATTTGGGTAGCCTCATCCACAATCGCTACATCAAAAGTCTTCAACCGGAAAAGTTCGGTCTTGGAAGAAAGCGTGGCAACCGTACCGACAAAAACACGGCAACGGGCAATGCGCTCCTGCACCTGCCGCCGAGTGGCACAAGGTTCCAACACATTCTCAATCAGATACGGGCGGAATGAGTCATCGCAAGACAACTCACTGCCTAAACGGATAAAGTCTATTTCAGGCTCAATGGAAGCCAGCGCCTTACTGATTTCATCTACAGCACGATTGGTATACGAAAGCAGTAGAATCTGTTTCCCCTCCCGGTAAAAGGCTTCTACCATGCCCCGCAGCGCGCGAGAGGTCTTGCCGGTACCCGGCGGACCGATTAAAAGGAAATAGTCGCGGGCAGCCTGCGCTTTCAGAATAATCCGCGAAAAATCATCCGGAGCGGTCGCAATACCAGTATCCAAAGAAGCATCGAACTCGGGAGGGCGCTGCCCCAACAACAAATCACGCCGTCTTTGAGTGGCAGAAAGGAAAGCGGAAAGTCCCAGATACATGCTACGAAAGGAGGTGTCCATATAGTCGTGCTCTATGGCATAAAGGCTAGCAGCAGGCAATACACCCGCATTCTGCTGAGTGGCACGAAGACGGATACAGACCTCGTTATCGGATATGCGCTCTATATTACCTTTAAACACCATCTTGTTGGTAACGTTGTCGGTATCCGTATTCCGTTCGTAAAGAACCACCGCATCACCCTGACGGAAATTGGGCAGAACCCGCTCCTGCCGGGAAGCAACCATTTGCTTCGTTCTGAGTGACAAATACGGTTTATGCGCATCTGCCGCATGATTCTCGCAAATAGCCAAATCGTACAGAATTTCACCTGCCTCACATTTCTCAGCCAGTGTGGAAAGCCAGAGGGCGGCAGCACCGGTACGTCCTTCATAATCCACATCTCCAGATTTGGAGGTATAGAGTTCCTTGGTTATAAAGTTATAGAGCGTATAAAAATAGCTTTGTTCCAACGACGAAAGCGAACGGATGCGTTGCGCTACGGCATCGATGGAGGGGCAAAGGAAGCGTTTCCACAAGGTATTGTCCAAACCGCGCTCATTCAAGGTATCCGGATGGATGTCTTTCAGGCGCTCTGCCGTATACTGTGGGCTATTCCGTAACTGGATGCCATATTCATTGGCTACAATCCGGTTACGCACATCCATCACACGGCGCACCATTGCCCACGAAGGACGCGCCGGATAAAGCAACGGATAACGGGTATAGAGCAGATAAGCCTTTACACGTCGATGGTCCATTCCCATAGAATACTCCAACACAGCCTGATAGAGCAACATCTGCACCTTATTGTTTTCTTTAGGCTCCACCTTACCACGGATGGAATACTCGTCCGCCTTACCGGACTTCATTTCAATGAACGAGGTCATATCCCGCTGCATGTAGTCCAGACGCCCTTGCAAACCCAATGCTTCACAGATGTAAGAAGGTTCCAGCACGGCATCAGTCCTATCGAGCTCATAGCCGGATGCACGGAATGTTTCTGTCACTGTCCGGTGGATATTGTCGAAATGGCGCTTGCAATCGGAAAAGAATTCGGCTTCCTTCTCCCGGTCGCGCAGGTCGGCACATGCTGCCAGCTCGATGAGATAAGAACGGAAGGCCTTCTTCATGCATGCCAAATAATCGGGTGCCTCCTTGGCATGAATCCATTCGTCCAGAAAGAGGTTAGCAATATTACCCAACAGTAACGGACGGGTATTGTCTGGCGACTGGAGCCGTGCCAGGATATAATTGGCAGGATGATGCCCGTAATCCTTGAAGCATTCGGCAAGCGAACTGATGTCTATCAAGTAATCGGGCTCAAGTATAATAAAGGAAGGGGTGAGTATGCCGACTTCGTCCACCGTAACATCCAGCAGATTGACCTGGGCATGCCGCCACAGAATCCGGCAGGTTTCTGCAAACTCTTCATTAATCTGAGGTACATTATAACGGACACGCAACGGCTCATCGGCTACAGTGTCTACGGGCAGTACATATAAATAAGTATCATCGGCATACTGAAAACAGACGCGCATGCGCTTTATCCGTTCTTTGGCGGGCGGTGCCACTATATAGGTGGCATCCGCACGAGGTAGCAGGCGATAAAGTTCGGCAGGTATCTCCTCCCCCGTCAAGCGCTTGACAAAGAATGCCAGTGTCTTGGCATCACGCAACAACTGTTCACGTTGCGGTTCCGCCTGGCGGTTCAGAATAGCATTGGAGGTCAGCCGGAAGGTATGCAGACGGTTCTGTTCCACGGTGGAAAGTCCGGCCTTCGAAGCCACGAAACTGATACGTGCAGAAAGGTCCGTCATCTGCAAGCTGCCGTCGGGCATCTGTGTACGGCACAAACGCTCCAGCAACTCGCGCAATTGCCGATAGGCCACGTCCAAGGAGATTTCCTCAACGTAGCAGGCTTCCAGCAATATACTAAAATATTCCTTTACTTCACAATCCATCATTCCTCTGTCTCCACTTCTTCCGCTTCATCATCAGTCTTTTTATCCTTTATCATCAGGATACTCAACTCATAGAGCAGATAAAGCGGCACCGCCACTACTGTCAAGGTAAACGGGTCACCGGTCGGAGTAATGATGGCCGAGGCAATAACAATGATGACAACAGCATGACGGCGGTATTTCCGCAAAAAGGTCTTGTGCACCAGTCCCAGCAGGGAAAGCAGCCATGTCACCAGCGGCAGTTCGAATGCCAGTCCCATGCAAAGCACCAGCATCATGAAATTGTCGATGTACGAGTTCAGGGAAATTTGATTCTCGATGGCTGCGCTCAATTGATAAGTGGAAAGGAAACGCAATGTCAGCGGATAGACCATAAAATACCCCAGCAACACACCGATGAAAAACATCACCGTACCTATACCCAGCGCTTTCCTCACCCCTTTACGCTCGTTTGGATAGAGTGCAGGGCTTACAAAGCGCCAGATTTCATAGAAAATATAAGGAGCAGCCGTTACCACCGACATCCAGAAAGCGGTAGACATGTGGACAAAGAACGGTGCAGCAAGATTGATATTGACGAGCTTCACATGAAACTCCTGGGTAAAGAATTCATCCTGCAAGTCCAGTCTCTGCCCTATCCAGCGCAGCAAGTCATAGAAAATGAAGTCGTTATGGCAAGGAGCCAATATCACATTGTCAAACAGATAAGGCATGGCAATAAAATAACCGATAGCCAATACAAACCACACACCGAGTACACGAAACAACACTCGGCGCAACTCGTCCAAGTGGTCCCAAAAGGTTAGTTCTTTTTCTGACATAAAGGGATTTACTATTTGACAATTTACTATTTGGGCTGCGCTGTGGGGATTTACTATTTGACAATTTACTATTTACTATTTGGGCTGCGCTGTGGAAAAGGCAACAAGCCTACCCATACTCCTGAACTTCTCAGAGTATCAAATAGTAAATAGTAAATCGTCAAATAGTAAATACCCTTGTTCCTTTTATTTCTTTTCAGCCGGTTTATCCAAATCTTCCTGAGCCTTGTTTATCTCTTCTTTGGCTTCATTCACACCATCCTTGAAGCTCTTCACCCCTTTGCCCAAACCACGCATCAGTTCGGGAATTTTCTTACCACCAAACAACAGTAAGATGACCAATGCAATAATTATCCATTCGGAACCGCTGGGCAGAAAGCCTAATAAAAGTAAGTTTGTCATAGTTATATCTGATTAATTATAGTGCAAAGATAGGAAAATTAAGGATTAGGGATTAAGGATTAAGGATTAATTTTATCGCAATCCCTAATCCCTAATCCCTGCCCCCTATCTTCAGTCTTGATAATAAATACGTTTTACCCGCGTAGAAACGCTTGTCAACACCTCATAAGGAATAGTTTCGAGTACATCGGAAAGAACGGTTATAGGCAGATGGTCACCAAAAATTTCCACACTGTCACCCTCCTTGCAATCAATGTCCGTCACGTCAATCATACAGACATCCATGCAGATATTCCCTACATAGGCTGCCCGTTGGCCGTTTACAAGACAATAAGCATGTCCATTTCCAAGATGGCGGTTCAGGCCGTCGGCGTAACCGATGGGAAGAGCCGCTATACGCGACGGACGGGTGAGATGCCCTTTCCGGCTATACCCCACCGTATCCTCTTCGGGAACATCACGTATCTGGAGGATGGTAGTCTTCAACGTGCTCACATTATTCATAATGGAATTGTCTATGGGATTGACACCATAGAGGCCGATACCCAGGCGCACCATATCGAATTGCGCCCCGGGGAAACGCTCGATACCTGCGGAATTGCAGATATGGCGAAGTATCTTATGCGGAAAAGCCTCCTGCAATTCCATGGACGCTTTCTCGAACATTTCTATCTGCCGGCGTGTAAAACTGTCGAATTGTTGCGAATCGCTCCCTACCAAATGCGAGAAGACGGAACGGGCAATCACGGCATTCTGTCCCTTCAGCCGCTCTATCAGCCGGGGCATGTCCTCCGGAGCAAACCCCAGGCGGTGCATACCGGTATCCAGCTTTATGTGGATGGGGAAGTTTGTGATACCTTCCTTTTCCGCTTCTTTAATCAAAGCGTCCAGCAGATGGAAGCTATATACTTCGGGTTCCAGCTTGTAATCGAACATGGTCTTGAAAGCAGTCATCTCAGGATTCATGATAATGATGTTCGCAGTGATGCCCGCTTTACGGAGTTCGGAGCCTTCGTCGGCAACCGCCACGGCAAGATAATCGACATGATGTTCCTGCAAGGTCTTGGCTATCTCGTAAGAACCTGCACCGTAAGCGGAGGCTTTCACCATGCAGACCATCTTTGTTTCCGGCTTCAGCTTGCCACGATAATAGTTCAGATTGGCAATCATCGCTCCAAGATTAACCTCCAGAATGGTTTCGTGCACCTTCTTCTCCAATACTTCCGTCAAGGAGTCAAAACCGAACTTACGTGCACCCTTAATCAGAATTATTTCGTTTTCAAGGCGAAGTTCCCCACGCTGAATGGCACGTATCAAGGCCGCTGTATCCGGATAAAAGGTCTTCTCTATATTAAAGCGTGCAGCGCAGGAAGATATTTCATTTCCTACACCTATGATGCGTTCAATGCCACGGCTGTTTACCAGCTGTGCCACTTGTCGGTAAAGTGTCGGCGTGTTCTGACCGGTCTCCAATATATCCGAAAGAACCAAAGTCCGCCTCAATCCCTTACTTTGCGAACGGCGGTAAAGAAAATCGAGTGCAATATCCAATGAGCCAAGGTCAGAATTATAACTGTCGTTAATCAACAGACAGTTGTTTTTTCCCTCCTTGACTTCCAGCCGCATGGCGATGGGTTCTAGCCTTGCCATACGTTCTGTAATCTGTTCGGCAGGAAGCATCAGATAGAGGCATGCGGCCAGGCAGTTCAGCGAATTCTCGATGGAAGCATCATCTATGAACGGTAGAGTAAACGTATTATCCATATCCAGATAGCGATAGGAAATGACAGTACAGTCATCCCGTTTCTCCACCTTACTTATATATAGAGGACGTTCCATATCTTTCCGGCTCCACGCAATCTCACGTGCAGACAGCATGGACTTCGCCACACAGTTGCTGACGAACTCATCGTCACCATTATAAATCACTACATCACAATTCTTGAAAAGCGTCAGCTTCTCCATGCATTTCTCCTGCAACGAGAAGAAATTTTCCTGGTGAGCCCCTCCTATATTGGTCAGAATACCTATGGTAGGCTTGATAATGTTCTGCAAAGCACGCATTTCCCCCGGCTCGGAAATACCGGCTTCAAAAATAGCAAGTTCGGACTGTTCGTTCATCTGCCACACAGACAAAGGCACTCCAATCTGGGAGTTATAACTGCGGGGAGAACGGATAATGGCACGTTCCGGACTGAGCAACTGGTGCAGCCATTCCTTCACAACAGTCTTACCGTTGCTTCCCGTAATACCGATGACCGGTATCTGGAACCGGTTCCGATGCTGTTCCGCCAGTTTTTGCAAGGCTTTCAGCGGGTTGGGAACAATGAGATAATTGACAATTGACTGCGCATCATCACGCTGCATAGCATTGTCAATTGTCAATTGTCCATTGTCCATTAATCTAAAGCTTTCTTCGCTAAGCACAAAATTACGTACTCCACGGGCATATAAATCTGCAATATAGCGCGCACCGTCATTCCTCTTGGTGGTCAAGGCAAAGAATAATGTTTCCTCAGGAAAATTCAGGGAACGGCTGTCAGTGAGCAGCCAGTCTATGGTAGCCGGCGCGTTTCCCATACGCCGTGCGCCAATACTTTCGGTTATGCTTTCAATCGAATACGACATATTTCTCTCTCTTTTTGGAAATCTAAGTACGGGTATTTTCCGTTAAGTTGGTCTATTTTTAACACAATTTGTCCTAAAAAACGCTTATACTCTTCTGAAGCGGGATAAAATGGCTTATGTGACAACATCTTACGGATATTTTCACTTTCTTCCATAATCCGTAACGCATCGGCAGAGATGCACGACCGGGTAAACCGTTCCCAGACATAGCGAATGGCTGTTTCGGAAGGATGCACCATGTCTTCTGCATAGAAGCGATAGTCACGAAGCTCGTCGAGCAGCAGCTCATAAGCCGGAAAATAGAAAACATGTTCCGGGAAAGTGGCTTGCAACTGGTTCACGGCAAGTAGCAGGGTAGCTTTACTGAGCTGGTTGGCATGCATTCCGTCACGCACGTGGCGGATGGGGCTGACGGTGAACAATACTTTCAGCCGGGGAATCCGCGCCAGCAAGCCAGAAAGCAAAGAGGTGTAGTCAGATACTATTTCACAGACAGAAAGCATACGGCGGGTAAAGCAGGACTCAGGTTGCTTATGACAGTTGGCAACTACAGTTCCCGTCTTTTCATTTTCATAAACCCAGGCAGAGCCGAAAGTCAGCAGCAGACAATCCAACCGGTCCAGCCTTTCATGGGCGCTTTTCAAACGCCCGTTAATACCTGCCAATGTTTCCTCTGCAGAGACTGAGGAAAAGCTACCATGATGCATGGCACTGTGCCAAAGTTCATGAAAGAGGAAAATATCGTTTTCATTGTAGCATCTGCCCGCAATGATTTCACGCAATGCCGCAGAAATGGAAAACGGATTATAAAGCACACCATAAGGATTGACGTCACAACGGAACTTGGCATCCGCCAGCCTTTGCCCCATCTCAGACGCAAAACAAGAACCCATCAGCAACAGATTATTCTCTTGCGAAAGAAGGGGCATACTGGAAACTACTTCTACAGGCGTATAAAGATTCATAAGCTCGGAATAAATAAACCATTCACTTTCTCGAAAAAAAATGATGTACCAACTGCTTGCTACGCCACAAAGATAGTAAATTTCAATATATAACGGTCGAAACATAAAAAGGCAGGTGATATAACCTTTCATTATATCATCTGCCTTAAATAAAAATACTATATATTCTATTAATACCAATTAGCCGTAGGATCAGCCACCCAATCTGCAAAACCTGGATATTTATCATTAATATCCTGACGTTCAGCAGTCCATTCATATCTTGTCTCTACACGTATCTTCTGCGGCGCTTTGCCTATCTCCGCTTTCAGTGTATATACTTCAGCATTTTGACCTTCCACTTTGACATTTACGGCACCGGTACCGTCAACTCTGTACATCACCGGAGCCTTAGTTACCCCAGCACCTGTATTTACCATTGTAGTATTAGAAACACCAAAGAGTCCATGAACTTCACGGCTATCACCGCCCACCTCAATATACAAAGGCAAAGTACCACCCGCAGCCTGCAGGGTAATGATAGTTGCTCCTCCATTGGTCGCTACATCAAACACGACATCGTTGAAGTCAAAATCATCACTGTCTCCAAGGTCTTCTGCTATGATTCTGTACGCATTCGTATATACGGCCGGAGAGATCTTCACAATCCAATCACTATAATACCCATCTGCAGCCACTTGTTGATTTGGGTTCTGTCCGGTAGCTTCAAAGTCAAATCCCACATAATAAGCACCCTCAATATATTGTATAGTATAATTATAGTGCATTTTACCATCCAGAGAAGCCCTATAGCCAAAAGAAGACGTTCCACTATTCTGCATTAGCATTATAGCCCCCTCAGTAGCATTAAAATTATTGATATGGTCATCTGATGCCGCAACCAAAAAATCCATATTAGAGTGTGAGCCACTTACATGTTGAACAAAAAAGTCGGTCCAATCCCCCCCAATGGATTGTGGATTCCGATATGTTTTAAACCATTCCGTAACCACTTCTTTTTCTGTAGCCGTAACACTCCCCGGTACTTCCGTAAAATCTTTCCATTGATTGCTATTAGTGTTAGCAACACGCGTTGTCGGTGTTACCCCAAATCCCCAATCCTGATCAACTGCAATTTCTCCATACCTCTGCACAAAAGCCGATGCATACTGTGCCTCTTTCTTAGCTGCCGCCTTTTCCGGGTTGAACAGATCGCTATCAGAACCGCAAGCGGAAAAAACCACTACGCCCATAATAGCCAAAACTTTAAAGTCAAGCTTTTTCTTCATATCATTCATTGTTTATTCATTTAACAATTCGTGATTACACCCCATTCCGACACATATTACAACCAAGAATACCATCACATACAATTCAGAATTGTATAACATATTGATAAACAGGACATATTCCACTTCGCAATATACATAATATTATATCAACAACAACCAAAGCTTCTAAAAAGTTGCAATAAATAATTTATAAAATTGCATTTTTCAACAAACATCAAGTGTAGAGCAGCTCTTATCACAGACGGTCACGTGCGAGAATAAAAGTCAATCTTTGGAAGGATTAATATCCTTGTCTACTAACACCAAATCATTCCTAAAAACAGAAGTGAACAAAAGAGGCTTTTTTTCCTTCTAAAACTTCCCGCCATCCGTTTTCTTTTGCTATTTTTGCATTTTGTAATCTTCAGATTAGAAATGAGAACAGAACCAACAACATATAACTTGCTTAACACCATTACATTTCCCGAGGATTTACGCCAACTCAGCGTAGAAGAGCTTCCTGAAGTCTGTAAAGAATTGAGGCAAGACATTATAAAGGAGGTTTCGTGTAACCCCGGACATTTCGCTGCCAGCCTGGGCACGGTAGAGCTGACCGTTGCCTTGCACTATGTATTCAATACTCCGTACGACCGCATAGTCTGGGATGTAGGCCATCAGGCGTACGGGCACAAGATACTGACCGGACGCCGTGAAGCATTCTCCACCAACCGTAAATTCAAGGGAGTTCGTCCTTTTCCCTCACCAGAGGAAAGCGATTATGACACATTCACCTGCGGACATGCGTCAAATTCAATCTCCGCCGCCCTTGGCATGGCTGTTGCCGCTGCCGAAAAAGGCGAGAAAGACCGCCATGTGGTCGCCGTCATCGGTGATGGAAGCATGAGCGGCGGCCTGGCTTTCGAAGGACTGAACAACGCTTCGTCTACCCCTAACAACCTTCTTATCATTCTCAACGACAATGATATGTCGATAGACAGAAGTGTAGGCGGCATGAAGCAGTACCTTTTCAACTTGACTACCAGCAACCGCTATAACCAGCTGCGCTTCAAGACATCCAGACTGCTGTTCAAAATGGGACTTTTGAACGAGGACCGCCGCAAAGCGCTGATTCGCTTCGCCAACAGCCTAAAATCAATGGCCGCCCAGCAGCAGAATATCTTTGAAGGGATGAACATCCGCTACTTCGGCCCTATCAATGGACACGATGTGGAAAACATAGCCCGTGTCCTGCGGGACATCAAAGATATGCAGGGACCGAAAATACTGCATCTGCACACTGTGAAAGGAAAAGGATTCGAACCTGCCGAGAAGAATCCCGATATCTGGCATGCACCGGGCAAGTTCGATCCGGAAACCGGAGAACGCCTCAAGGCGGATACCAGCAATTTGCCTCCGCTTTTCCAGGACGTGTTTGGGGAAACGCTGGTAGAACTGGCAAAGGAAAATCCGAAAATCGTCGGAGTAACCCCCGCCATGCCCACCGGCTGCTCCATGAACAAGCTGATGGACACCATGCCCGACCGTGCCTTCGATGTGGGTATTGCCGAAGGGCATGCAGCCACTTTCTCGGGCGGTATGGCTAAAGAAGGAATGCAGCCTTTCTGCAACATCTACTCCTCCTTCATGCAGCGGGCATACGATAATGTCATCCATGACATCGCCCTGCTCCGCCTCCCCGTCGTACTTTGCCTGGACCGCGCCGGACTGGTAGGAGAAGACGGACCGACACACCACGGAGTTTTCGACCTGGCCTATTTCCGTCCGATTCCCAACCTGACCATATCTTCACCGATGGACGAACATGAATTGCGCCGTCTGATGTACACGGCACAGTTACCGGACCAAGGTCCGTTCGTCATCCGCTATCCCCGCGGACGCGGCGTATTGCTGGATTGGAAATGTCCGCTGGAAGAAATCCCCGTAGGCAAAGGGCGTAAACTGAAAGAAGGCAAAGACCTGGCAGTCATCAGCCTCGGTCCCATAGGCAACGTAGCCGCACGTGCCATAGAGCGTGCGGAGAAGGACAAAGGAATCTCCATAGCCCACTACGACCTGCGTTTTCTCAAGCCGCTCGACGAAGCGCTGCTGCACGAGGTAGGACTCAACTTCCAGCATGTTGTCACTATAGAAGACGGTGTCAAAAAAGGAGGAATGGGCAGTGCCGTACTGGAGTTCATGGCAGACAATGACTATATTCCCCATATCAGGCGTATCGGTGTACCCGATGCCTTCATAGAACACGGCACCATACAAGAGTTGTATCATCTTTGCGAAATGGACGAAGAAGGAATTTATACATTATTAATTAAGAATGAGGAATGAAGAATGAAGAATTCAGCTACGCGATGCAAGCACGCCGCATGGCAAATTCTTCATTCTTCATTCCTCATTCTTCATTTCCATAAAGAAAGTGAAAATAATTATTGCAGGTGCCGGCGCAGTAGGCACACACTTGGCCAAATTGCTGTCCCGCGAGAAGCAGGACATCATTCTGATGGACGACAACGAAGACAAGTTGAGCACACTGAACTCCAACTTTGACTTGATGACGGCTACGGCCTCCCCTACCTCCATAAAAGGCTTGAAAGAAGTGGGAGTGGGAGAGGCAGACTTGTTCATAGCCGTCACCCCCGATGAAAGCCGGAACATGACCGCATGCATGCTGGCAAACAATCTGGGAGCACAAAAGACCGTAGCCCGTATTGACAACTACGAATACCTGCTGCCCAAAAACAAGGAATTTTTCCAGAAGCTGGGTGTCGATTCACTCATCTATCCGGAAATGCTTGCCGCCAAAGAAATCGTATCTTCCATCCGCATGAGCTGGGTACGCCAATGGTGGGAATTCTGCGGAGGAGCCTTGATACTGATAGGTACCAAGATGCGCGAAAAAGCCGAGATACTGAACATCCCCCTCCACGAACTGGGTGGACCGGAGCTGCCCTATCACGTGGTAGCCATCAAACGGGGAAGCGAGACACTGATTCCCCGTGGTGACGATACCATCAAGCTACATGACATCGTATACTTTACCACCACACGAAAATACGTCCCCTACATCCGCAAAATAGCCGGCAAGGAAGATTATGCCGATGTGCGCAACGTGATGATTATGGGTGGAAGCCGGATTGCCGTACGAACCGCCCAATATGTCCCGGACTACATGCAGGTGAAAATCGTGGACAACGACCTGAACCGCTGCAACCGCCTGACCGAGCTGCTTGACGACCGTACCATGATTATCAATGGCGACGGACGGGATATGGACCTGCTTGTGGAAGAGGGACTGAAAAATACGGAAGCCTTCGTTGCCTTGACCGGCAACTCGGAGACTAATATCCTGGCCTGCCTTGCCGCCAAACGCATGGGAGTCAGCAAAACCGTAGCGGAAGTGGAGAACATCGACTACATAGGCATGGCCGAAAGCCTTGACATCGGCACCGTCATCAACAAAAAGATGATTGCTGCCAGCCACATCTACCAGATGATGCTGGATGCGGACGTCAGCAACGTGAAATGCCTGACCTTTGCCAATGCCGATGTAGCAGAATTTACCGTTAAGGCCGGCTCGAAGATTACCAAACATCCGGTAAAAGACCTCGGCCTCCCGAAAGGAGCCACCATCGGCGGACTTATCCGCCAGGGGGAAGGCGTTGTGGTTATGGGTAACACCCTGATACAGCCGGGTGACCATGTAGTGGTATTCTGCCTGAACATGATGATTAAGAAAATCGAAAAATACTTTAACTAATTGAGAATGAGTAGTTGGTAAATGATTAACTTCAAGACAATCATACGGATTATCGGTATTCTGCTATTGCTGGAAACAGTCATGTTTCTGGTCTGTTCGGGCGTGTCCTTCTACTACAGAGAAAGCGATATGCTCGACTTCTGGAAAGCAGGAGGCATCACAGCAGGGGTAGGCTTATTGCTGGCGGCTCTCGGCAAGGGAGGTGAACGGCAACTGACGCGCCGTGACGGATATGTACTGGTCAGCTTTGCCTGGGTGGCATTCTCTCTTTTCGGAATGCTGCCTTTCTATATAGGCAGATACATACCCGACATTGCCAATGCATTCTTCGAAACCATGTCCGGTTTCAGCAGTACGGGTGCCACCATCTTGGACGACATCGAGTCACTTCCTCATGGAATACTGTTCTGGCGCAGTATGACACAGTGGATTGGCGGCTTGGGAATCATCATGTTCACCATTGCAGTGCTTCCCATCTTCGGAGTCAGTGGCCTGCAGGTGTTCGCCGCCGAGGCAAGCGGCCCTACACATGACAAGGTTCATCCCCGTATCGGTATCACCGCCAAATGGATTTGGAGTATCTATGCCGGCATAACCGCTCTGCTTGTCAGTCTGCTGATGCTTGGAGGTATGGACTGGTTCGACAGTATCTGCCATGCATTTGCCACTACCGGTACCGGTGGCTTCTCCACCAAGCAGGCCAGCGTTTCCTACTACAATTCTCCTTATATAGAATATGTCATCTCCATTTTCATGTTTATCTCCGGCATCAACTTCACCTTGCTATTATTGTTCGTCAACCGGAAATTCAAGAAGTTCATCAGCAATGCCGAGCTGAAATTCTATTTCGGTTCAGTTGTGCTCTTCACTGCCGTCATAGCCATCGTGCTTTACTATACCAGTCCCATGGGGATGGAAGAATCCTTCCGCAAATCCTTGTTCCAAGTAATTTCCCTCCATACATCCACCGGTTTTGCGACAGATGACTACATGCAATGGACACCCGTCCTGTGGGGGCTGCTTACCATCATCATGCTGATGGGGGCGTGTGCAGGCAGTACCACCGGAGGCTTGAAGTGTATACGTATGGTAATTCTTACCAAAGTCTCACGAAACGAGTTCAAACACATCCTACACCCCAATGCCATACTTCCGGTACGGATAAACAAGCAGGTAATCTCTCCCTCCATTGTCTCCACCGTACTGGCTTTTTGTTTTATTTATATCGCCATTATAGTCATCGGCACACTGCTCATGATGGCTATGGGTGTCGGGGCTGAAGAATCAATGGGCTGCGTCATTTCCAGTATCGGTAATATGGGACCCGGATTGGGTGAAACCGGACCTGCCTATTCGTGGAATGCCCTGCCCGATGCAGCTAAATGGCTGTTATCCTTTTTAATGCTTCTGGGTCGTCTTGAGTTATTTACCGTACTGCTGCTTTTCACACCGGATTTCTGGAAACGGAATTGATTTAGGATAAAAAGTGTAAAAATAATCATTTTTTGTTATGCGGGGATAGCAAATTGAACAATACTTATTATATCTTTGCGCCCTTGAAAGAGAGAATTGTGGTATGAAGCAATGCATTAAATACTGTTTAATCATAATCTTTGCAGCCCTATTGCACGACAGTGCAACCGGAGCTGTAGACATTTTGTGCGTTCCTGCCACCCGACAAGCAGAATGCTGCACGCTGTCACAAGCTCCTACCACCCAACAAGCAGTCCAGAAGTTCTACGACTTGTTTTCACCAAACTCCCTCTGCATAGAACATGTAGACCATACGCAAGTACCAACCAACAAAAACGTACTCCTGCGCATGTACATCTACAAGATGCAGCAGCATGCCTATGCACCGGAATGCGACCGTTTGTTGAATCTGTCTCCGCATCCCGTACCCGACGCGAACTATTACGTGTTCGGGCTAAGAAAGATTATCATTTAGAAGGCCTGCAAGCGCAGACGCTTGCCCCTAACTCGCCGGACAACAATTCAGAGGTTTTGTCCTCCGGTGCGATGTATCTATTATTATATATCTAAAATCTTATCAGGTTTATGAACTTTACTTTGTTAGTGGTCGTCTTATTGACGGCAATCGCTTTCGTGGGTATCGTCATCGCGCTCTCCAATGCGATAGCACCCCGTTCGTACAATGCACAGAAGATGGAGCCGTACGAGTGTGGTATCCCTACCCGCGGTAAATCGTGGATGCAATTCCGGGTAGGTTACTATCTGTTTGCCATCTTGTTCCTGATGTTCGAAGTGGAAACGGTATTTCTGTTCCCTTGGGCAGTCATCACCCGCGAACTTGGCGTGGCAGGACTTTTCAGTGTTTTATTTTTCCTGATTATATTGATTCTGGGCCTTGCTTATGCCTGGAGGAAAGGAGCTTTGGAATGGAAGTAACAAAGAAGCCGAAAATTAAATCTATCCCTTATGAGGAGTTTACAGACAACGAAACGTTGGAGAAACTGGTTCGGGAACTTAATGCCGGAGGCGCCAATGTCGCCCTTGGCGTACTGGACGACTTCGTCAACTGGGGACGCAGCAACTCACTGTGGCCTCTTACGTTTGCAACCAGCTGTTGCGGTATCGAATTCATGGCCCTCGGCGCAGCCCGCTACGATATGGCGCGCTTCGGGTTCGAGGTAGCCCGTGCCAGTCCGCGCCAGGCAGACATGATTATGGTTTGCGGAACAATAACCAACAAGATGGCTCCCGTTCTGAAACGTCTTTACGACCAGATGGCCGATCCGAAATATGTAGTAGCCGTAGGCGGCTGTGCCGTCAGCGGAGGCCCGTTCAAGAAATCCTATCACGTGGTGAACGGTGTGGACAAGATTCTGCCGGTGGATGTCTACATTCCCGGTTGCCCTCCGCGTCCGGAAGCATTCTACTACGGCATGATGCAATTGCAGCGTAAAGTGAAAATAGAGAAATACTTCGGTGGAGTAAACAGAAAAGAAGAGAACCACTAATCAGTACTTAAAAATATGGAAATAAAATACATAGAGCCCTCAGTCCTACACGACGAAATGCTGCGTCTGCGGAAAGAGAAACAAATGGACTTCCTGGAATGCCTCAGCGGTATGGATTGGGGAATACCCGACGAGAAAGACGCACCGGACACCCCCCGCGGACTCGGTGTAGTCTATCTGTTGGAATCTACTGTTACCGGCGAACGGATAGCGGTACGCACCGCCACTCTAAACCGGGAACATCCCGAACTTCCTTCCGTCAGCGATATCTGGAAAGCTGCGGATTTCAACGAGCGCGAAGTCTACGACTTTTACGGCATCGTTTTCATCGGTCATCCGGATATGCGCCGACTCTATCTGCGCAATGACTGGGTAGGCTATCCCATGCGTAAAGACAATGAGCCGGAAAAAGATAATCCGTTGCGTATGGACAACGAAGAAACGGTGGACACTACCATGGAATTGGAGCTGAATCCCGACGGTAGCATCAAAAATAAGGAGATGCAACTTTTCGGTGATGAGGAATATGTGGTGAACATCGGTCCCCAACATCCGGCCACCCACGGCGTAATGCGCTTCCGTGTATCATTGGAGGGTGAAATCATCGACAAGATTGATGCCAACTGCGGCTACATCCACCGGGGTATCGAGAAGATGTGCGAAAGCCTGACCTATCCGCAGACCTTGGCTCTGACCGACCGTCTGGACTACCTGGGCGCACACCAGAACCGCCATGCCTTGTGCATGTGTATCGAAAAGGCAATGGGCGTGGAAGTAAGCGAACGCGTGCAGTACATACGTACCATCATGGACGAGTTGCAGCGAATAGACTCTCACCTGCTGTTCTATTCTTGTCTTGCTATGGACCTGGGTGCATTAACGGCCTTCTTCTACGGTTTCCGCGACCGCGAAAAGATACTCGACATCTTTGAGGAAACTTGCGGCGGACGCCTCATCATGAACTACAACACCATCGGTGGCGTGCAGGCAGACATTGCTCCCGGCTTCGTAAAGAAAGTGAAGGAGTTTATCCCCTACCTCCGCGGTATCCTACACGAATATCACGACGTATTCACCGGGAACATCATTGCCCAGCAACGTCTGAAAGGTGTGGGTATACTCTCACGGGAAGATGCCATCGCCTTTGGAGCTACCGGAGGCACCGGACGCGCCAGCGGATGGGCCTGCGACGTGCGTAAGCGTATGCCATATGCCGTATATGACAAGGTGGACTTTAAAGAAATCATCCGCACCGAAGGCGATTCATGGGCACGCTACCTTATCCGTATGGATGAAATTCTGGAGAGCCTGAAGATTATCGAGCAACTGATAGACAACATCCCGGAAGGAGCCTACCAGGAAAAGATGAAACCTATTATCCGCGTACCGGAAGGCACTTATTATGCAGCCGTAGAAGGTAGCCGCGGTGAGTTCGGCGTCTTCCTCGAAAGCCATGGCGACAAGATGCCTTACCGCCTGCATTTCCGCAGTACGGGCTTGCCATTGGTATCGACCGTAAATACGATTTGCCGCGGAGCTAAAATCGCCGACCTTATTGCCATTGGCGGAACATTGGATTATGTAGTACCAGATATTGACAGATAAAAGGATTTACGATTTGACAATTTACAATTTACCATGCGGAATTACAGCGCAGCCAAATTGTAAATTGTACATTGTGAATTGTAAATCAAAAAGCGCCTCGTAAATTGTAAATAGTAAATTGTAAATAGTAAATGAACAACGTGTTTGACTTTAGTATAGTAACCAACTGGATACACCAGATGCTGACTTCCCTGATGCCGGAAGGTCTGGCAATATTCCTCGAATGCGTGGTGATTGGCGTATGCATCATCTTGATGTATGCCGTGCTTGCCATCATCCTGATTTACATGGAGCGTAAAATATGCGCCTTCTTCCAATGCCGCCTCGGTCCGATGCGCGTGGGGAAATGGGGATTGCTCCAAGTGCCCTGCGACGTCATCAAGATGTTGACAAAGGAAATCATTGATTTGAAATTCTCTGACCGGTTCCTCTACAATCTGGCACCGTTCATGGTAATCATCGCTTCTTTCCTGACATTTGCCTGCCTGCCCATCAACAAGGGATTGGAGGTATTGGACTTCAATGTAGGAGTGTTCTTCCTGCTGGCTGCATCGAGTATCGGCGTAGTGGGTATCCTGCTGGCAGGCTGGAGTTCCAACAATAAATTCTCGCTGATTGGAGCCATGCGAAGCGGTGCGCAGATTATCAGCTACGAGTTGTCCTGCGGATTGAGCATACTGACAATGGTAGTGTTGATGGGAACCATGCAGTTCTCCGAAATAGTAGAAGGACAAGCTGACGGCTGGTTCATCTTCAAGGGACATATCCCTGCATTGATAGCCTTCATCATCTACCTCATTGCCGGAAATGCGGAAACCAACCGCGGTCCCTTCGACTTGCCCGAAGCCGAAAGCGAGTTGACTGCCGGATACCATACGGAATACAGCGGTATGGGCTTCGGATTCTTCTATCTGGCAGAATATTTGAATCTGTTTATCGTAGCCTCCGTGGCAGCCACCATCTTCCTGGGAGGCTGGATGCCGCTACACATCGTAGGCCTGGACGGCTTCAACGCAGTGATGGATTACATTCCGGGATTTGTATGGTTCTTCGGAAAGGCCTTCTTCGTAGTCTTCCTGCTGATGTGGATAAAGTGGACCTTCCCCCGCCTGCGTATTGACCAGATTCTGAATCTGGAGTGGAAGTACCTGGTACCCATCTCTATGGTGAACTTGATTTTGATGGTATTAATTGTAGTATTTAAATTGCATTTCTAACCGGCGTAGCGCCGGAGCAAGATTTCCTTGCGGATAATTTTAATAAAGGCAAAAGTAATGAAAGAAAAGAACTCTTATATCGGCGGACTCATACACGGCGTCACTTCTCTGCTGACGGGTATGAAGACAACCATGACCGTATTCTGCCGACGAAAGACTACCGAACAATATCCGGAAAACCGCTCGACATTGAAACTCTCCGACCGTTTCCGTGGCACGCTGACCATGCCCCATAATGATAAAAATGAACATCGGTGTGTAGCTTGCGGTTTGTGCCAGATGGCTTGTCCCAACGACACCATCAAGGTGACCGGCGAGATGGTTGAAACGGAAGACGGTAAGAAAAAGAAGATATTGGTTAAGTACGAATACGACCTCGGTTCGTGCATGTTCTGCCAACTCTGTGTGAATGCCTGCCCTCACGATGCCATCACGTTCGACCAGGATTTTGAGCATGCAGTGTTCGACCGCACGAAACTGGTCATGACGCTGAACCGTCCGGGCAGCCATGTAGAAGAAAAAAAGAAACCCGCTGCTCCCAAAGAAGAGACAACAAAGTAATTCGTTAATAGTAACTTGTAATTAAACAACATGGAAATAACTCTTGAAACAGTAGTATTCTACTTCCTTGCGGCCTTTATCACCGTATTTTCCATCTTGACGGTAACGACCCACCGCATGGTGCGCTCGGCCACCTACCTGCTGTTCGTGCTTTTCGGTACGGCAGGCATCTACTTTCTGCTGGGTTACACCTTCCTCGGTTCCGTGCAGATTATGGTCTATGCCGGCGGTATCGTAGTGCTCTACGTCTTCTCCATACTGCTTACCAGTGGCGAAGGCGATGTCATCGAGAAGTTAAAGCGTAGCAGGTTCCTTGCCGGACTGGGTGCCACCGTGGGCGGTGCCATCATCGTAGTATTCATCACTTTGAAGCATAAGTTCATTGCCACCACCGACGTGGAACCTTTGGAGGTCAACATCAAGACCATCGGTCACCACATGCTGAGCGGTGACAAGTATGGTTATCTGCTTCCCTTCGAAGCTGTCAGCATCTTGTTATTGGCATGTATCGTAGGCGGATTATTAATAGCACGTAAAAGATAAGAATTATGATACACATGGAATATTATCTGATAGTTTCGGCTATCATGTTCTTCGCAGGCATCTACGGGTTCTTTACCCGCCGCAACACGCTGGCGATACTTATCAGCATCGAGCTGATTCTGAATGCCACGGACATCAACTTTGCGGTGTTCAACCGTTTCCTATTCCCCGGAGGACTGGAAGGATATTTCTTCTCTTTATTCTCCATCGCCATCTCGGCGGCCGAAACGGCTGTAGCCATTGCCATCATGATTAACATCTACCGTAACATCCGCAGTATCCAGGTGAACAAACTGGATGAGATGAAGTGGTAAGAGCAAGAATCGCCAAGCGATGTTTCTTGAATAGTAATAATTGATAAACATAGTATATATGGAATATACAATATTAATCCTTCTACTCCCTTTCCTCTCTTTCCTCGCTCTGGGACTTGGAGGTAAATGGATGTCACACCGCACTGCCGGCCTTATCGGAACTGCGGCACTGGGTGTGGTCGCAGTGCTTTCCTATCTCACCGCAGGAATGTACTTCAGCGCTCCCCGCCTTGCCGATGGTACGTACGAGGCGCTGATGCCCTATAACTTCAAATGGCTGCCTTTCACAGAAAGCCTCAGTATCGACATGGGTATCCTACTCGACCCGATTTCGGTTATGATGCTCGTGGTCATCAGTACCGTTTCGCTGCTGGTACACATATACTCTTTCGGCTACATGAAGGGCGAACGCGGTTTCCAGCGTTACTACGCCTTCCTGTCGCTCTTCACCATGTCCATGCTCGGACTGGTAGTAGCAACGAATATCTTCCAGATGTATCTGTTCTGGGAGTTGGTGGGCGTGTCCTCCTATCTGCTGATTGGTTTCTATTATACGAAGCCGGCGGCTATTGCCGCTTCGAAGAAGGCTTTTATCGTGACCCGTTTTGCTGACCTGGGATTCCTTATAGGTATCCTCGTCTATGGGTATTATGCCGGTACATACACCTTCAGCCCTAATGAGATGGCGCTGGCAAAGGGCGGTGCGGCAATGATTCCGCTTGCCTTGGGACTGATGTTCATCGGTGGTGCCGGAAAGAGTGCCATGTTCCCGTTGCACATCTGGCTGCCCGATGCCATGGAAGGTCCTACGCCGGTCAGTGCACTGATTCATGCCGCCACAATGGTGGTTGCAGGTGTCTATCTGGTGGCACGCATGTTCCCGTTGTTCATAGAATATGCTCCCAGCGTGCTGCACATCGTGGCATACGTAGGAGCCTTCACGGCATTCTATGCCGCCAGTGTGGCATGTGTGCAGAGTGACATCAAGCGTGTACTGGCATTCTCCACCATCTCCCAAATCGGTTTCATGATGGTGGCGCTGGGTGTATGTACATCAGCCGACCCACACGAAGGGGGACTGGGCTACATGGCAGGCATGTTCCACTTGTTCACACACGCCATGTTCAAGGCATTGCTGTTCCTCGGAGCGGGTAGCATCATCCATGCCGTACACAGCAACGAGATGTCTGCCATGGGTGGACTGCGGAAGTATATGCCCATTACGCATATCACGTTCCTCATCGCCTGCCTTGCCATTGCAGGTATTCCTCCGTTCTCCGGATTCTTCTCCAAAGATGAAATCCTGACGGCATGCTTCCAGTTCAGCCCCATCATGGGATGGATTATGACAGTGATTGCAGGTATGACAGCATTCTATATGTTCCGTCTTTATTATGGTATCTTTTGGGCCGGCTCAGAGCCGGGGCAAAAGTCGGCAAGCGATGGGGGCGACAGCCACATGCCTCACCCCCACGAGAGTCCTCTGGCGATGACCCTGCCCCTGATGCTCCTTGCCGTGGTTACGATAGTTGCCGGTTTCATTCCTTTCGGACACTTCATCAGTTCCAACGGTGAAGCATATAACATCCATCTGGACTGGAGTGTGGCAGGTACAAGTATCGCCGTAGCGGTGGTTTCCATAGCCATTGCCACCTACATCTATGCAGGTAGCCGACAGCCCGTTGCCGATACATTGGCACACCGTTTCAAAGGCTTGTGGACAGCAGCTTACCACCGCTTCTATCTGGACGAGGTCTACCAGTTCATCACCCACCGCATCATCTTCGGCTGCATCTGCCGCCCCATCGCCTGGTGGGACCGCCATGTAGTGGACGGCTTCTTCGACTTCCTTGCTTGGGGCGCCGATGCCACCAGTGACGAGATACGCGGTCTGCAGAGCGGACGCATCCAGCAATATACATTTGTATTCCTGCTGGGCACGCTGGCACTGATACTGCTACTATTGCTATAACCCGAAATTTTTCAATCGTAAATCGTAAATCGTTAAATCGTAAATATAAAGATGAACTTTTTATCATTATTTGTACTCATCCCCTTGCTGATGCTGCTGGGTCTTTGGCTCAGCCGCAACATCGCACAAATACGCGCGGTGATGGTGACCGGTGCATCGGCTCTGCTGGTTCTTTCTGCGGCATTGACCGTGATGTACCTCAATGCACGCCACGCTGGTGCCACGGATGAAATGCTGTTCCGTGCCGACATGGTCTGGTATCCTGCACTCAACATCCACTATTCGGTAGGAGTAGACGGTATTTCGGTAGCCATGCTGCTGCTTTCGGCCATCATTGTCTTTACCGGAACATTCGCCTCCTGGAGGCTGCAACCGCTGACTAAAGAATATTTCCTTTGGTTCACCTTCCTCTCCATCGGTGTGTTCGGGTTCTTCATCTCGATAGACCTGTTCACCATGTTCATGTTCTACGAGGTTGCCCTTATTCCCATGTATCTGCTTATCGGTGTATGGGGGTCGGGACGCAAGGAGTACTCCGCCATGAAGCTGACACTGATGCTGATGGGCGGCTCCGCCTTCCTGCTTATCGGTATCCTGGGTATCTACTACGGTGCCGGAGCCACCTCTATGAACCTATTGGAAATAGCACAGATGCACAATATTCCCATCGAACAGCAACGTATCTGGTTCCCGCTCACCTTCCTCGGTTTCGGTGTGCTGGGCGCTCTGTTCCCGTTCCACACATGGAGCCCCGACGGTCACGCCTCCGCACCGACTGCCGTATCCATGCTCCATGCCGGTGTATTGATGAAACTGGGAGGTTACGGATGTTTCCGCATAGCCATGTACCTGATGCCCGAAGCTGCACAAGAACTGGGATGGATATTCCTGATTCTTACCGGAATCTCCGTGGTATACGGTGCATTCTCCGCTTGTGTACAAACCGACTTGAAGTATATCAATGCCTACTCTTCCGTCAGCCATTGCGGCCTGGTGTTGTTCGCCATCCTGATGATGAACCAGACAGCTTGCACGGGTGCTGTTCTGCAGATGCTCTCTCACGGACTGATGACAGCCTTGTTCTTCGCCCTTATCGGTATGATATACGGACGTACCCATACGCGTGACGTCCGCGAACTCTCCGGTCTGATGAAGATTATGCCTTTTCTGGCTGTCTGCTATGTAATCGCCGGTCTTGCCAATCTGGGATTACCCGGACTCAGCGGTTTCATTGCCGAAATGACCATCTTCACCGGTTCGTTCCAGCATCCCGATACGTTCCACCGCGTGTGGACGGTCATTGCATGCAGCTCCATCGTGATTACGGCAGTCTATATCCTGCGACTGGTAGGAAAGATTCTCTACGGCACCTGCACCAACAAGCATCACCTCACCTTGAGCGACGCCACTTGGGACGAACGCACAGCGGTCATTATCCTCATCGCATGCGTTGCCGCCCTCGGTATGGCACCATGGTGGATTAGCGGCATGATTGGAGACAGCGTGCTGCCAATAACTGATTTATTTACGATTTGACGATTTACGATTGATAAATGACTTGTAAATCCCAAGAGTAACCTCAATCGTAAATCATAAAATCGTAAATCCCAAGAGTAATTTCAATCGTAAATCGTAAATCGTAAAATCGTAAATAGATATGGATTATTCCCAATTCCTCCTGCTCAAAGAAGAGCTTTCGCTGATATTGGTCATCGTCATCCTTTTTGTCGCCGACCTCTTCATGAGTCCGGATGCACACAAGAATGACGGCAAACCGGTGCTGAACACAATGCTGCCCGTTGCTCTGCTGACCATACACACACTTATCACCATCGTTCCCGGTCCTGTGGCAGATGCTTTCGGCGGCATGTATCACAATCAGCCGATACAGAGCATCGTGAAATCCATCCTCAGTATAGGTACACTGATTGTATTCCTGATGGCGCACGAATGGATGCGCCGTCCGGACACTGCCATCAAACAAGGTGAGTTCTACATTCTGACACTTTCCACCCTGCTGGGTATGTACTTCATGATTTCTGCCGGACACTTCCTGATGTTCTTCATCGGACTGGAGACGGCAAGCATCCCGATGGCAGCCCTGGTTGCCTTCGACAAATACCGCCACCATTCTGCCGAGGCAGGTGCCAAATATATTCTCACGGCACTGTTCTCCAGCGGATTGCTGCTATACGGATTATCTTTGATTTACGGTACGGTAGGCACTCTCTACTTTGCCGACATACCGGCACGCCTCACCGGCGACCCGTTGCAGATTATGGCATTCGTATTCTTCTTCTCCGGCATGGGATTCAAAATATCACTGGTGCCTTTCCATCTTTGGACAGCAGACGTTTACGAAGGTGCTCCAAGCACGGTGACAGCCTATCTGAGTGTCATCTCTAAAGGCTCTGCCGCTTTCGTGCTGATGGCTATTCTCATCAAGGTATTCGCTCCGATGGTGGAACAATGGCAGGAAGTGCTGTACTGGGTTATCATCGCCTCCATCACAATTGCCAACCTCTTCGCCCTACGCCAGCAGAACCTGAAGCGGTTGATGGCTTTCTCCAGTATCTCGCAAGCAGGTTACATCATGCTGGGTGTCATCAGCGGAAGCGCACAAGGTATGACGTCGCTGGTATACTACGTGCTGATATATATGTTTGCCAATCTTGCCGTATTTACCGTTATCACGATTGTGGCACTGCGGGCAGGCAAGTTCACACTTGAAGACTATAACGGGCTGTATACCACTAATCCGAAGTTGGCGTTCCTGATGACACTGGCACTGTTCTCTCTGGCAGGCATCCCGCCGTTTGCGGGCTTCTTCTCGAAGTTCTTCATCTTCGCGGCAGCTTTCGAAGGCGGCTTCCATCTGCTGGTATTCATTGCCCTTATCAATACAATCATCTCGCTTTATTACTATCTGAAGATTGTAAAGGCAATGTACATCAACAAGAGCGACGAGCCGATTGCAGCATTCCGCAGTGACAACTATACACGTGCCAGCCTGGCCATTTGCACACTGGGTATTGTGGTACTGAGTATTGCAAGTGTGGTATATCAATCCATCGATAAGTTCTCATTCGGATTATAACCGGAGGGTATCATCACTTACCACAAATTACGCAGATTGGCACAAATTATCTTTAGAAGTTCTGATAATCAAGAGCTTTGAGTTGTGTTAATCTGCATAATTTGTGGTGAGTGTGTATTTTAGCACATTTCCATACTATACAATCGGCAGCACAAACCAAAAGCATGAGCCTTTCCCCGGTTCACTGTCCACACCGATTGTGCCACCCAACTGCTCTATAATGCTCTTGCTGATAGAAAGCCCCAGGCCGGTGCCATGCACAAACGTATTCAGCTTTATAAAACGGTCGAATATCTGAGCCTGCATTTCCGGCTCAATGCCAAGGCCCGTATCGGCCACATAAAAACGCAAATGAGTTTCATCCACCTTATTATATCCTACACGTATACTTCCCGCAGTGGTGAACTTGATGGCATTGTTGACAAAGTTGGCTATGACCTGATTCAAACGGTTACGGTCACTGACAATCCGGCATTCCGGCAGATGACGGTCGAAGAGAACTTCCACACCCGGTTTGGCCTTCATCTTCATGAAGCGCACGATGTCCTCACACAGCATGTTCACGTCCAGCTCTTTTTCCACAAAGTCAAATGTCCCGGCCTCTATCTTGGACAAATCCAGTATGTCGGAAATCAGCTGCAACAGCAGGTCATTGTTTTCTTCAATAATCGCCATATACTGCCTTTTTTCCTCCATGTCCCCGGTCTCTCCCATCAGACTGGAGAAACCGACAATCGCATTCAGGGGCGTACGTATCTCATGGCTCATATTGGCAAGGAAGGCACTCTTCAGACGGTCGGCGGTTTCTGCCTTCTCCTTGGCTTCAATCAGCATAGCCTCCGTCTCCTTCAATTCCGTAATGTCATAGTTGACGCCTATCAGCTCTATTTGTCCGTTCTCCGGTTCAAACAGATTGACAACCACATTGGTACGTACCCAGTTCCATTTTCCCTTTTCGCCCGGACGTTCAATGCGCATCTCTCCCTGGAAATGTTTGGCTTCGCCCACACGGGCCTTACTGAAGAAATCAAGCATCCTCCTGCGGTCACTGGGGTACATCTTGCTGTATATTCCCACGACATCCGCCAATTGGGTATTCTCGTCCTCTCCCATATTCTTATACCATTGCTTGATGGCATAGCCTTTCCGGTCGAGCAGATTCAGCTTGGCATAACCTACCTTCGCATAATCCGATATAAGCAGGAAGAAATTCTCGAAATCACAGATACGGCTCATGGCATCAATCCGTTCCGTATTGTCGATGTTAATCATGGCATAGCCGGTAAAGTTACCTTTACTGTCATACACCTTGCTCACTTTCGTATAAAGATGTATCACATCCTTCGGCTGTTTGGAAGTGGAGTAATACCCTTCAGTCCGGTCGAAAGCATAATTCAGGCGAAAGTCGACCATATCCTCGGTCTGTATACGTTCTGCCAATTGGGCGGACACATTCGGGTTCTCGAATAAGTTCACTCCAATGACATCCTGTTTGTCACGGACCCCGAATATCTCCATATCCTTATTGTTGATGTCTACCAGGAATCCGTCTTTGTCATAGATTTCCACCCCGGCCGGTATATTGGCAAAGATATTCTTGAACAGTTTTTCGCTATGGTCCAAAGCCAGATGAGTCTGTACCGAGTCTGTCGTATCGAGGAATAACGCCACCACTTCATTCTTTTCCGGAGAGTATATCACCACGTGGCAGTGCTTGTTGGTGAGCTCAAAACACATGTCCATTTCCTTATGTGTCCCGGTGTTCACTATATCAAGCAGATATTCTAGCCTGGGGGCCGCCTCCCTTGAAAAAGACGAGGCAGTCTTGCCGATAAACGTCGACGCGGGTTTTCCTAGAAAATCGGCAAAGATAGAATTCGCATCTGTCACATAATACCCGTAGGGATTGTCCTTTTCATCACAGACAATGGACATCCGCACATACCCCAAAGGCATATAGCGGAACAAATTGCTGAGGAAAGTACGTTCACGCACAGCCTCATCCTTCGTTTTGCGCAACTCTATGCAAATGCTGATGACATTTGCCAACGAACTAAACCATTGGTAATCCTCGTTAGTCCACATTCGGGTACGGTCCACCAAATCAATGCCCATATATCCCCACACCTGGTCATTGGCAACCAGCGGAGTTACCATCAAGGACTTTATATTCTGTCTCGCCAGAATTTCATATTCGGCGTAAGCGTGCTCCGGCAGTTGCCCCAGCGTTTCCAGCAGAACGGGCTTTTGTGCCATAATCTGTGACGTCCACCACGGCAGGCTGTCAGCCTGGACTCCTTGAAGCATTTCTTTCTCAGGAGCCACTCCCGGAGCCACCACCTCGTATGTGCAGCTCTGGTACCGGCACTTCTCATCATATTGGAATATATAGACACGTCCGCCGCGAAAGAAATCAAGAATATCTTTCAGTATGTCGTAAATGCCCGCACTTATATCCTCGTCTTTCAGGAAGCGGAATAGGGAATGGGATATTGAGGTCTGCCGATAAAGTAAATCGTTCACTCTTTGCAAAGCCTGCTTCGCAGCCTCCTCCTTCGGCATCTCTACGCGCTGCAACACTCCGAAAGCCTTCAATGTTCCATCCGGCAAATGCTCCTTATACCCCACGCGCGAGTAGACCCAGACCACTCCTTCAGTAGAATAGACGGGAAACGTCTGTTCATAGACCTCCATATTCTGAATGGCAAGGAACTCCCGGCTGATACGCGCCCGATAGTCTTCGCGTATCATTTTACCGAAATCCTCAAAGCTCAGGTATTCCCCTTCCAAGCCTAACAACTTACAGACATATTCGGAGCAGAGATACTGCCTTGAAGAAAAATCAGCCTCCCACCAACCTATCCGGCCAAGAATGGAAAGGCGCCGGAAACGTTCACTATCGTCACGATGAACAGCCATATATTTATCAATATTGGTTTGAGATACAAAAATAGCCATAAAACTCTAATAAGCAACCATTAGAGACCTTTTTCGTCCCAAGCAGCCTATATATAAGGATAACAAACAATCCGGAAGAATGTGCGGTAACCAAATCGTAATAGATTTGAAAATGAAACGTATGTTCCATGTATCACCGGTGTAATGTCATTGCCTCATCTTTGCAGCGGATTAAAAAACGTACAAAGAAAAGAGATGAGCATGAAATTAGACTTGGGAAAGATTTTCTTCCTTATTTTATTCCTCACACTTTCCGTCATGGCTGCCACGGCGGGAACCATCAAAGGGACAATCACCGACCGACAAACCAAAGAACCGCTGACGGGAGCCACCGTGCAAGTGAGCGGAACGGCACAAGGCGCCGTCGCCGATTTGGATGGTAACTATACACTGGAGCTGAAAAACGGGACCTATACCCTCACCGTCCGTTACATCGGCTACAAAGACATGACGATAAATGCCGTAGAGATAAAGGGTGAAACCGTGCTGAACTTCGACATGGAGCCGGACACGCAAACCTTGGGCGAAGTGCAGGTCACCGCCAAGAAGAACCTCGAAGGCGAACGTGCCTTGCAAATGGAACGGCAAAAAGCGACCCTCGCCATCGAGAACCTCGGTTCCAAAGAGATGTCCCTCAAAGGCATCGGCAATGTGGAAGAAGGAGTAAAGAAAATAACGGGTATCTCCATCGCCAGCGCCGGACAACTTATCGTCCGCGGACTGGGCGACCGCTACAGCACCACCACGCTGAACGGACTGCCCATCGCCTCGCCCAACCCGGACAACAAGCTGGTGCCGCTCGACCTGTTCCCCTCGTCCACCGTACAGAACATCACCGTCAGCAAGGTGTATGACGCAGCCGCCTTTGCCGACTACAGCGGTGCGCACATCAACATCAGCACCAAAGAAAACATACCGGAAGATTTCTTCCAACTGAGCCTCAACACGGGCGGGAAGTTCAACACCTTAGGCAAAGACCGCTATCAGATGGACCGCAGCGGTTCGCTCTTGAAGACACCCGGCGTAGACGCGGCCGCCCTCGACATGCCCTTGATGGAGTTTGACAAATACGTGAAGACCCACAATATCTTCGATACCTCCTTTGCCGCCAGCAAGAAGAGCTCGTTGCCCGAACTGGGTGGAAACCTCGGTTTCGGCAAGAACTTCGGTATAAGCAACCAGACACTCAGCCTGCTTGCCTCCTTCAGCGCCAGCAACGGCTACCAAAACATGGAAGATGCCTTCTACAAGACACTCGAAGCCACTGGCACCGTGCAGGACGACTTCTCCTACGACAGCTTTGCGCAGGAACTGAAGCTCGCCGCCCTCGGCTACCTGGGCTACACCTTGCGCCGGAGCGACCGCATAGGCTACACTTTCTTCTACGCCCGCAATGCCATCGACACCTACCAACGCCGCGAAGGTACTGATGCCGAAGGACACGAGCTGACCGGCAGCAACAACATCATGCACATATACACCCTGCAAAACCATCAACTGAACGGAATCCATAACTTCGGCGAGGGCGACAGGTGGCAACTGACCTGGGGAGGCTCGTACAGCAAGACCGGCAGCGAAGAGCCCGACCGACGGCAAGTGATGTACGTCAAAGACAACGACGGCAGTCTCAGGCTCTTCAAACTGAACCGCCAAGAGACTATGCGCTACTTCGGCAGCCTGGACGAAGAAGAGTGGAATGCCAACCTCGCCATGCGCTGGAAGTGGAACGACACCAGCCACCTCAAGCTCGGCTTCAACTACAAGGACAAGAACCGCGACTACAGCGCTACCCGCTTCTACTACAACCTGAACAAGCTGAACCCCGTCATCACCGACATCTACAACACCGACGGCTTCCTCAACCAGCAGAACATTGCCGACGGACAAATCGTGGTACAGCGTGTGATGCAGCCCAAAGACAGCTACCGCGCCGGAAACGAAATCTACTCCGCCTACCTGCTGACCGACTTCTATCCCAACGAAGCCCTCTTGGTGAACCTCGGCCTGCGCTACGAAATGAGCAAGCAATGGGTGCGCTACGCCAGCGACGGCGGCGACTGGTACTCCCGTCGGCGCAATTTAGACAAGAACGACCTCTTCCCCGCCCTGAACCTGAAATATGCGGTGAACCCCACCAACAGCATCCGCTTCTCTGCCTCGCGCACCGTCACCCGTCCCTCGTTCATCGAGATGGCACCCTTCCTCTACCAAGAGTCCTACGGTTCGGCACAAATCCGCGGTAACGAAGAGTTGCAGAACGGTTACAACTACAACTTCGACCTACGTTACGAACGCTTCGGCAAGGACGGCGACATGCTCTCCGTGACCGGCTACTTCAAATACCTAGACAGCCCTATCGAACGCATCCAAGACCTGCAAGGCGGCGCCACGCTGCACAGCTTCAAGAATGCCGACAACGGCATGGCTGCCGGCGTGGAGCTGGAGATGCGCAAACGGCTCGTCAAAGACCTGCGCCTAGGTGCCAACATCAGTTACATGTACACCAACGTGAAGCTGCCCCAAGGCGGTGCCTACACCAACAAGGAACGTTCGCTGCAAGGCGCATCGCCCATACTTGCCAATGCCGACCTCACCTACTCGCCACGCTTCGGCGAAGACAGGCAGCTCAACCTCGCCCTGCTCTACAACCTGCAAGGCAGCCGCATCCATGCGGTAGGCGTGTCGGGCCTGGGCGATGTCAGGCAACAGACGCTGCACACGTTGAACTTCAGCGCCGGATATAGCCTGAACAAGCACTTCAGCCTGAAGCTGCAAGTGAACGACCTGCTGAACCGCGATGTTATCTTCAAGCAAGATGTGCCCACCACGGGGCAGGAGATGGAAGTGGAACGCTACCGCAAGGGAACGAACTTCGAGGTGGGAATAAGCTACAACCTATAAAGTCCCCCGTCCTCCCCCTGAAGAGAACGGAGAACACTTTTTGACAAACAAGCTGATTTAAGAGAATCAATCTGAATGACAGACAGATAAATTGGATATAACAACTAAAACAATTGAATTATGAAAACAATGAAATGGAAATTCTACTCTCTGGCCTTTGTAGCCGGAATGTCTATCCTCACCGCTTGCAGCAGCGACGACAACAACGACAATGACGGCAACGGCGGCAACGGAAACGGCAATGAAATCGAAAACGGTACGATACTGAAAGGTACCATCACCTCCGACGTGACCCTGGCTGCCGGAAACACCTACAAGCTGAGCGGCGAATACATCGTAGAAGAAGGTGCCACGCTCCACATAGAGGAAGGCGTGAAGATTATCGCCGTCTACGATGACATCGCAGACTACATCCTCGTGAAACAGGGCGGTAAAATCAACGCCGTAGGCACGCCGGACAAACCCATCGTAATGACCAGCGAAAAAGAAGAACCGGGCGCATGGGGAGGCATCCACATCTGCGGACGCGCCCACACCAATGCCGAAGGCGGCAAGGGAAGTTCTGAAATAGGCGGTGCCGTTTACGGCGGCAACGATGATGCCGACAACTCGGGCACGCTGCAATACATTCGTCTGGAATACACCGGCTTTGCCTTCGATGAAGAGCACGAAGCCAACGGTATCTCTTTCTACGGCGTAGGCAACGGTACCATCGTGGACCACTGCCAAGCCTACAAAGGTTCCGACGACGGCTTTGAGTTCTTCGGCGGCTCGGTAAACGTGAGCAACCTCGTAGCCGTAAGCTGTAGCGACGACTCCTTCGACTGGACCGAAGGCTGGAACGGCAAAGGCACCAACCTCGTGGCTTACCAAGAAGCCGAATCCACACTGGGCTACGACTGCGACTGCCTGATGGAGTGCGACAACAACGGCAGCAACAACGCCGCCACTCCCGTTGCCCACCCCGTATTGAAGAACCTCATCCTCGTCGGCAACGGCGGCAGCAAGCAAGGCATCCGTCTGCGTGCCGGCACGGAAGTGGAAATAGACAACGCCAAGGTCTGCGGCAAAGGCCAACCCCTGACCGTGGAAACCGCCCTTACCGAAAACGCCCTGAAAAACGGCACTTCCAAACTGACCAACATCACCCTCACCGCCGAGCTGAGCAGCAAAGAAGGCATCTACACCCATGCCGACTTCATCGCCGTGACAAGCAACAAGGTGAATGCCAACCTGAGCTACAGTTCTTTCGAGGACATCAGGAAAGAATGCAGCTGGATGAACGGAAGCTGGGTGAAGTAAAAAAAAGAAGCACCCGCAAGACTATAAAGAAACACACAACTTCTTCAACAGCGTGCCCCTCGAATGCCTTCCGGCTTCAAGGGGTACGCGCTGTTTCAAGAAAGAAACTAAAAGTACCGTTTACTTCTTCTTCAGCTCCTTCTTCAATTCCTGAACCTGAAAGCTGAACAAGTCCAGATGACGGCAAACGCGCTGCATGAAACTGCCTGCCGCCCTGAAGCAGATACGCGAAATGCGCACTTTATCTGCCGTACAGTCCTCTATCCGTTCCACCGGTTCGCTGGTGATGGAGGGAAAAAAGTTTCCAAGTCCCTTGATGTTCACCGTGCGTCCACTGGCCAGATAGTCCGCTATAATATCCGGCAGTTGCACCAGCACGGACTGGGCATCGCCCACCTGCAGGGAGCTGACAAAAGCCAGCCTCTTGGCCAGTTCGTCATTGCTCACCGGTTCCGGCTGAAGCACTTTTGACGCCGCGTAGTAGCGCACCACTTCCTTGTCTCCACTCTTGTCCACCTTCTTGCGGACCACATAATTCATTGACATACCAATCTTTCTTTATAATTAGGTTCGTAAAAAACGAAAGATATTCCCGCCCGACGCGAGGCACACCTACAACTTGCATACACAAAGCCTATACCTTACGGTAAAGACTCCGTGACCGAATACCTTTCACTATATGACTGAATACCTAAAACACCCGGATGTATTGCCCCAAAACATGGAGATGTTTTCACCCAAAACACCCGGATGTAATACCCCAAAACATGGGGATGTTTTGGGAGAAAAGATGGGGATGTTCTGACCTTTCAGTATAGGGTTCAAAGGTAATGACTCCCTATGAGAAATACAATAGATATAGGCCTTTTTGATGGTCGGAATCAAGCTCCTTTTTCTTCGGAAGCAGCAGGCAGTACCCGCTGGAAATCTCTGCCGGACGGAGACTGGAATACCTGCAAATCGAATTCGGGGATGATTGCCAGCACATGGTCGAACACATCCGCCTGCACCCCTTCATAGGGCACCCAATCCTTCAGCGCACAGAAGAAATAAAGCTCTATCGGGATACCGCGGTCGGTAGGCTGGAGTTGGCGCACCATGCAGGTCAGTTCCTGATTTACGTCGGGAAGACTTTTCAAATAAGCCGTCAGATACGCCCGGAACACACCCAGATTGGTCTGGCGGCGTCCGTTGACGAGGATGGAGTTATCGATGCCGTTTTCCACATTGTACTTTTCAATCACTTCCTCCGTCTGCTCCACATAATCTTTCAGTAGCTGTATCTTGCGATATTTTGCCAGCATCTCCGGGGTGCAGAAACGGACGCTGGTCATGTCGATATTGATACTGCGCTTCACTCGCCGCCCACCGCTCTCGCGCATGCCGCGCCAGTTCTGGAAGGAGTCGCTGACAAGCAGGTAAGGAGGGATGGTGGTAATGGTATTGTCCCAGTTGCGCACCTTTACGGTGTTCAGTGTCACTTCTATCACCGTGCCGTCGGCGCCATACTTGGGCATGGCAATCCAGTCGCCCACCTTCAGCATGTCGTTGGCCGAAAGCTGCACACCGGAGACAAAGCCCATAATGGAATCCTTGAATACCAGCATCAGGATGGCTGCCGAAGCACCCAATCCGGCAAGCAGCGAAAGCGGGTCGCGGCCTATCAGTTCGCCCACGACCACAATGCCGCCCACCAGCCATAGGATGACTTGCATGGTTTGCAACATCCCCTTTAAAGGGCGGTCACGAAATTGCTCCTTCTCACTGTATACACTGTAAACAGCCTTCAAGAACGAGTTAACGAAACTCAGGAAAGTAATGATGATGTAAATAAGGCAGATACGCCGGATGAAATCCATTGCCGATGAACCGACTTCGACAAATGCCAATGGAACAAACAGATAGATGATAACGGGAGCCACCATGCGGCTGAGGTGCACCATCACTTTACGGTCGAATACGATGTCGTCCCACGTAGCCTTGGTCTTCTTCACCAGTTGTGCCACTACCTTCAGCAGGATTTTCCGGCATAGGGCATCCGCCAGGAAAGCAACGGCAAGTATCAGTGCGAAGGCAATGAATTGGTCGAGCATATCAGCCCGGGAAGGGGATATGCCCCACCCGATTAAAAGGTCGTCTATCTTCTTCAATATCTCCATAATCGTATGTTTATCATAACGGCAATCTTATCTACGCGACTGTTCCTCCCGCTCGAGGAACTCCATAATGTCTTCTTTCAACCACTGATAAAGATAAAGGTTCTTGTAGCCGCTGTTTTTTTTCAGCATCACGGATACATTGACCTGACTGTTTTCATACCCCGTCAGTTCGTTGCGGAACTGTTCGTTATGCTCTGCCAGGCGCTTTATCTCCTGCTCGCGTTCACGACGCAGCACCGTACATACCGGGATAAGGATTTTCAGCACTACACAATCCATGATATGGTGTCCTTGGATATAAAGATAGGTATTGTCCGGAGTCAGTCCCAAACGTTCCAACTCCGTGCCCAGCTGCTCCACCCGGTCGATGTAGCGGGGGAAACGGGCTTGCAGTCCGGACAGCTTTGCCGACACCGTCTTTTGCATCTCGTCCAGACTACGGTAAGGATGACGCAGGTTTATCTCTTGCAAACGCACGCAGGCGTTGAAGTCGTACATCGGGAAAGTGTGCGTGTCGTGCTGGCGGTAGAACCAGACATTCCACAGAAACAGCGGATAGGCAATCTGAGAATAACGCTTCAGAAAAGCGGGGAAGTCCAGGATATGCCGGTCGTTCAGCGTGGCCTGCACACAGACTTCATGCAGACTGTCGGCAAAGCAGTGGAAGTTCTCGATGGCATAGCCATAAGTCTGGAAGATATAGGGATTCTTGTTTATCTTATGCGACACCTTGGTGGCACCTTGCAGCAGGAAGTCGTAGTCGCTGTCTACACAAGCTATCAGGCTGCGGCCCAGCTCCGATGTGTTCAACGTATTCATCAGCACCATCTTCTTGCCCTTTGCCAGAGAGGTGGCCGAGGGAAGCATCACTTGAAAATAACGTTCCTCATTCTCGAACTCAGACAACAGCGTCCGCCAGAAAGCGATGTCGTCATAGCTTTCCACATACGCCACTATGCGCCTGCGTGCTCTCTTGGGGGACAACTTGCGGGCGGCATCCAGATAGGCGGAAGTAAGGTTATGTCTTAGGGAAGTGGACACTTGGGTAGGGATTAAGGATTAGGGATTAGAGATGAGATTTCGCTGACTTCGGTGACGGCATCCAGCCAGCCTTCCATGATGACTGCAGGCGAATGGGTGGTGAGGATAAGCTGCACATTGGGATTCAAGTTGCGTATCATGCCGATAAGCTTCTGCTGCCATTCGATGTGCAGGGAGGCTTCCGGCTCGTCCATGAAGAGTACGCAGTGGTCATCGTCACGCACCAGCACGGTCAGCAGGATGACCAGCATCTGCTTCTCGCCCGAAGACAGCTTGTAGGGCAGCAGGCGCTCACCGTTCTGATAGAAAACGATGTCGTTGCTTTTGCGGTCTATCGTCTTATGGGTATAGCTGAAAAGCTCGTCAATCATATCCTGGAACTTCCGCTTGGGGAGGGAAAGGGAGGGAGCCAGGCTACGCTGCTCTTCATCACCGCTGAGCAGTTCTATCATCCTGTTGCCGATGTTCACCTGATAGTCCAGATAACGGCGCTGGAGTAGATAGAGCTGCCAGTCCAGTTCCGACTTCACGTTGGCATCGGCCATGCGTGCCGTAAAGTCGCCCATGATGAGGGGGCGGTCGTAGCTGCGGATTACATCATAGGGGATAAAGGTGGCTGCAGAATTATCGAAGTAGACGTGTACCCCGTTCTTCTCGTCACTCTTCACTTCACCCGATGTCTGTTCCAGATAGTTGACCGAACGGTTCAGGATAGTGGTCTTCCCCACTCCGTTGATACCGGAAAGTATATTGACGTCAGGACGCAGGTCCCAGGCAATATCGTACCGATGCCACAATCCGTGTATTTCGATACGCTTGATGTAATTGGCTTGTACTTCCATGGTTTCTTGCTTTAATTAGAAGCAAATATACACGATAATCTCTTATTTCTACGCCCATGAACCAGAAAAATCATATAATGAAAGATTTTCTCTTTTCAGAAAATAGTTGTTCTTTTGCACCCGCAAAGAACAAAAGAGTATGAATAAGAACATTCAAGGGCATCTGTTCGCCCTTACCGCAAATATCTTATGGGGCTTGATGGCACCTATAGGCAAGTCAGCTCTGGTAGAGTTTTCCGCGTTGTCAGTAACCACATTCCGCATGGTAGGCGCAGCCGCCTGCTTCTGGCTCCTCTCCTTATTCTGCAAACGCGAACAGGTGGACCACCGGGACATGCTGAAGATATTCTTCGCCGCACTCTTCGCACTGGTATTCAATCAGGGTGTCTATATCTTCGGACTCTCCATGACTTCGCCCATAGACGCCTCCATCGTTACAACCACGCTGCCTATCGTCACCATGATAGTGGCTGCAATCTATCTGAAAGAACCGGTCACCAACAAGAAAGTGCTGGGCATCTTTGTAGGGGCTATGGGAGCATTTATACTCATCATGAGCAGCCAGACCACCGGTGCCGGCAATGGCAGCCTCATCGGAGACCTTCTCTGCCTGCTCGCCCAAATCAGCTTCTCCATTTATCTGACCGTATTCAAGGGGTTGTCGCAGAAATACTCTCCCATCACCCTGAATAAATGGATGTTTGTCTATGCCTCCATGTGCTACATCCCGTTCTCTTACCACGACGTGGCTGCCATACAGTGGAGCGAAATATCTACAGCCGCCCTGCTGCAAGCGGGATATGTGGTTGTGGGAGGAAGCTTCCTTGCCTATATCTTCATAATGAGTGCGCAGAGGCTGTTGCGCCCCACTGTGGTGAGCATGTACAACTACATGCAGCCCATCGTGGCCTCAACCGTTGCCATCATCTTAGGATTGGGAGTGTTCAATTTGGAAAAGGGAATAGCCATAGCCTTGGTATTCCTGGGAGTGTACATCGTGACACAAAGCAAGTCACGCAAGGATTTCGAGAAAGAAGGGAAAGCCGTATAAAACAGCCGTTCCACCGTCACAGTACTCCGGCACGTACCCGGCTCAGAGACTCGGGAGTCATTAACAGATAAGATGCTATGTGGTTGACTGAGGCACGCCGGGCTATCTCCGGATAATCCCTGACGAAGCGCGCATACCGCTCGCGTGAGGTTTCGAAACGCCAAGAGTCTGCTTTATATTGGGAAAGCATTAAAGACCCCTCCAATAAATGGCGAAGCAGACGGGCTATATGCAGATAACGCTCAGAGAGTTCGACCAGTCCTGCATACGAAATGCTCCAGATGACGCCTTCCTCCAGGGATTCCAGCTGAAGGCAATTACGGCGTCCGGTGAAAAGGCTGACGATACACATAGCGCCGTCACCGTCGCAGGCAAAGTTCTCTGTAATGTCCCGGCCTTCTTTGAAATAGAACTGGCGAAGCAGTCCTTTCTCTACGAAAACAATATCCCTGGCTATATCTTTCTCACTAATCAACAGTTCTCCTTTGTGCACCTCACGGCGTACAAACAAACCGGCAATGAGCTCCAGCTCCTCAGAAGGGAGTTCATGAAGGCGGCGGGTAAACCGCCGCGCCACTTCCATGTTGTTTTCCTTAGTCATCGATATAGGGAAAGGGATATGCCCTTATTTCTTCAGTTCTGCAAAATAGGTGTCCAGCAAGTTCTTGGCAGCCACAAAAGAAGTCAAGTAGCCCTGTAGCACTTGTTTTTCCTTGCCAGTCAGCATCGCTTCAATCTGCGGATTGTGGTAGAAGCTGTCGCGCAGCTGTTCGTTAATGGTCTCGTACATCCAGTATTTGCTTTGCTCATTGCGGCGGTATTCAAAGTAGCCGTTGTCTTTCACAAAGTCAATGTATTTGTAGACCATATCCCATACTTCTTTTACACCAAGATTATAGAAACCGGAATAAGTCAGCACTTGGGGTGTCCAACCGCTCTCCGGAGTCGGGAAGAGGTGCAGCGCATTACGGAACTGAGTTGCTGCCAGCCTGGCCCGCTCCAGATTGTCGCCATCAGCCTTATTAATGACAATGCCATCGGCCATTTCCATGATGCCGCGTTTGATGCCTTGCAACTCATCGCCCGTACCCGCCAGCTGTATCAGCAGGAAGAAGTCTACCATAGAATGTACGGCAGTCTCACTCTGCCCCACCCCTACTGTCTCTACAAATATCTTGTCGAAACCGGCAGCCTCACAAAGCACAATCGTTTCACGCGTCTTGCGTGCCACGCCACCCAGCGAACCGGCAGAGGGACTGGGACGTATAAAGGACTTGGGATGAACGGAGAGTTTCTCCATACGCGTCTTGTCACCGAGAATACTGCCTTTGCTGCGTTCGCTGCTCGGGTCAATGGCAAGAACGGCCAACTTGCCGCCGTGTTCCTCCAGTACATGCAAGCCAAATACATCAATAGAGGTACTTTTACCGGCACCGGGCACACCACTGATACCCACACGGACGGAGTTGCCCGAATAGGGCAAACACTTCTCTATCACCTCCTGCGCCACAGCCTGGTGCTCCGGTTTCACACTTTCCACCAGTGTTACAGCCTGGCTGAGTACCGTAACATCACCTTTCACTATACCCTCCACATAGTCTGATACGGAAAGCTCGCGTTTCTTCCGCCTGGGACGGTTCTTCAAGTAAGGATTGACCGATGAAGGTTGCTCAATGCCTGCATTGACAACCAAGCCTTTATATGCTTCATTATTTTCGGGATGTTCCATGGCTATTTGTGAGTTATAAGTTATGAGTTATGAAGGACTTTACGACTTCTTATTGTTTTGCTTTAATGTTGATTTCAACTTTCGGCTGCATCGGGTCATTGGTAATCATCAGCAGACGCAGATGACGGCGCTTCTTGCCTATATTCTTCTTCACTACCGTTACCCGCAGGCGAGTGCTTTCACCGGGTTGCAATACACTCTTCTTGAGGTTAACTCCCACTGCCGGGTGGAATACCTGGAGCTTGTTTATCTGTAAAGGAGAACGCCCGGTATTGGTAATGGTAATATCCTGACGTGCTTTTGACTTCTTTGCCAATATCGCACTCATATCAACTTCTTTGGTAGAAAGGCTGATGGCAGGAGCATTTGCCTTCTCCACTTCCGTCATTCCGGAGAAATCCGGTAAAAGAATGGCAGAAACGGGAATCTCGTTTTCATCGCCCACCTTGTCACCGGAGAAGCGAGAAAGATAGACCGACGTTTGAGTCAGTCCGAGGCCAGTCAGTCTTTCCGAATTCAATGTAAGTGTAATCACTCCTTTTTCTCCCTTTTGCAAGACATTGGGCTCTACTTTTGTCTGCAAATAAGGAGGCAGATGCATCAGTACCGGTTCATAAGGACGGTCGGAAAGATTGACCACGCCGATATGAATCACCGGCTGCTCACCATGCTGAATATCGGGAAAGTCGAGGCTGTTCTTGTCAATACGTATCTGACCGATAAGATAGGGATGCGTCTTGGTAAAGTCCTTGATTTCCTGTACTACTTCACCATTGAACTTCAAATAGACCAGATTGGGTTGCGCATTGCTGTAAATAGCCACGGATTTCTGGAAATGTCCCAATGCCTTGGCGTCAAAAGTCACATTTACTGTTCCTTTTGCCCCCGGAGCAATAGGCGTTTTTGTCCACTGGGCCACGGAGCAGGCGCAATCCGGCTCCACTTCTGTAAGCACTAAAGGCTGGTCACCCGTATTGGTGATGGTATATTGCACAGTCACGGGATGCTTCCATTCTATCTGGCCGAAACTGTACATCTCTGTATTCGAGGTAAAACGAGCTTGCGCTACAGCAGTCAATACCACACTTGCAAGCACATATAAAGTTATCAATATCCGCTTCATCTATTTTTCTTAATATCAAGATTTCCTAATTCTGCCACTCTCATTCAATATTAGTCGGACAAAAATAGGTGTTTTTAGCGAGAGTACCTAAAATAGCGGAGCGCAATTTGTACAAATTGCGCTCCGCTCCATACTCTATTGTTACTTTATTACAATTATCCCTCCCGCCGAATGCGAAGCATACTCCGGAGCATACGCACACTGTATCGTGGCCAGCCCCGTTTCGTATGTTCCGCCACGGGCTATGCGATAACTGTGCTCTAAGACATAAACGCCTTTGCCCAAATGGTCGAAGAAGAAATTGGTTGCGGCATCTTCCACTTCTGCATAATAACCGAGGCCATTACTCCAACGATAACCGGAAAGCGAGCCTATAGGTTCAAAGCAGGCACCCCGCTGGTCTTTCAACTGAACAAAATCCATAGTACGGTCCAAGCGGATAGTCAAACGGGCCACTATTTTATCACCGACGGATAATACGGTCCCTTCCGTAACCGGTTGCAAGGACTTGCTACCACCGGCCGATATACGCTCTACATAAAGTTTCTTCTCTACATTCAATTCCCCCCCCTGCTGCTTTACATCAGATATGGGTGACAGATACTGGGCATAAACAGCTCCCCAGGCAATGCCTGCATCCCGTTTCTCTACGGTGACGGTTTTAGCTTTCAGCTCCGGACTTCCTTGAGCGAAGGTTTCCTTGACATAACCCAAACCCGGGATTATGGTCTTTGTAGGCGACAATGTTTCCAAAACTTTGTTACCTAACGTGATACGTACGTTTCCCCGACTTTCCAGCAGATTAGTACCTTGACAAAGCAATGCATAAACAGCATCAGCCGTTGCAACCGGAGAATTCCAACAGGTAGTCTGCTTCTGTTTCAGCAGCCAGAGTTTCATTTCCTCCACCAAAGCATCGTTGCCACCTGCCATACGCAGGGCTTCCATTACTTCCACATGGGCAGGGATGGGCAGCATACCCCAGTTATACGGATTTGCTTGGAAAGCAAAGTATGCACCCAGTTCATCCGTCTGTACCAGATGTTCCTTGAGGGAAGCGATGAATTCATTCGCCTCGGCTGTACGCCCTACTGCTTTCAGGATGATGGCAGACTGCGCCTTGCTGCTCATGGTTCCATCTTTAAGATTGGCACCTACTTTTGATAGGAAATAGCGGTAAGCCGCTTGATTGTCTGCCGGCACTTGTTCGCCGCTAAGGGCTATCAGATACAGATATGTCATTGCCGATTCGGAGTTGGCAGTAATTCTGGCGCCATTTTTTTCGGCTTTACGGATATTGCGATACTCTTCCAAAGCCTGCCGATTCAAATAGCCGAAAGCTTTCTGCCGCATGGCGGCAACTTCTTCAGGCAGTTCATTTTTCGTCAGCAGAGGAAGACGAACAAGTAATTCTGTAATATAGCCAGTTATATAGCGGCTACCGGACATTCCCTTATACCAGCTCCATCCACCGTCTTCACCCTGCAATTCTTTCAATTTGGTAAAAGCGGAAAGATTGCGGTTATTCAGTTGGTTGATATCAAACAGCGTGGCAATACGTGCCTGCTGTTCGGCTTCAGTAGTAGCTTCCAGTACCCACGGAGACTCGCTGAGCAGGATATTCTTCACATCCTGATTCTTCTCCAACTGGCTGAGGAAGGTTTCTTTCGTGCCACCGGCAGCCTTCCAACTGTCAAATACAGTCTTAATGCGGGGCTGGCTGTTGGCAATGAAGCCTGCCAGACTATTGGCATACCAAGCTGTAGCCCAAGAAATGGCATTATCATTGGCAGGCAGGCTCAATGCCGGCAACGCTTGTACAGCATACCAAGCCGGATTCCCGGTAAATTCTACAGTCAGACGACGGTCTGTCGCTGTACGGCTATTACGGTTGAAAAGGCTGTCTAATGAGAACGTACGGGTCTCCTCGCCACGGATAGGCATAGCAAGCGTTTCCGTAATATACTCCTTATTACTTAATACGGGCAACAGATGCTGCTCGCCATCGCTAAACGTACCTCCATCGGCAACCATACGAATACCAAGCAAATCATAGCGGTCGGACACTTCGAAATGGAAGTTGACAGCAGTATTTCTTCCTGCTTCTACCAAGAATTTCTGACGTTGAGTAGCAATAACTTTCTCCGTCATAGGGTCGAACAGTGTGAATACTGCTGTTCCTTTCACCGCTTTACCCGTCAGATTGGCTATTGTTCCGGCTATCTGTGTTTTATCTCCAACGCGGACAAACCGAGGCATATTCGGAGTCAGCATAAACTCCTTGGCAGTTACAACGGAAGCATCCAATATCCCAGTCAGCATATCCTTAGTATGTGAGTAACCACGGAAATTCCAACGAGTCAAGCTCTGCGGCATCGTAAAAGAAAACGCAAGCTCCCCTTGTTCGTTTGTACGAAGTTGAGGATAAAAAAAGGCTGTTTCGGCAAAGTTGGTGCGAAGCCCCTCAATAGGTTGCAAGGCCTCGCCAACCGGTATCGTTTCCGATTCAAAAACAACATCTTCCACCGCGTCTTCCGCTACTTGTGCAGGAACATATTTCACTTCAACGGCATTCCCGGATTCTGCTTTGGAAGCAAGCATCGGCTGGTTGGCACCACGTATTCTAAGATTACCGGTCAAAGAGCTATTCCGGGTAGTCCCATACCCCACAACACTTACTTCTTCCAAAAGCGCATTGTCTTCTACCATCACTATCCGCATCCTTCCATCCATATAAGGAGAACAGAAGTAGTCAAACGACCATACCGGAACCTTCCAAGCCTTCAACGGGAAATAAACGGAGAAGTAATTGCTATTATAACGGCTCGCACCACGGAATGCCCCATACAGATTATCCGGATAGAAAACCCGTAGTATCTGGTTACTCTTATAAATCTTATCCAGTGAAGCGTCGTACATCGTAGCCAACATCTCAGCCGCAGCAGGCATACCTTGAGGCGTCTTTATGACGAGCTTCCACTCTTCTTCCTGTCCGGGACGCAAACGGTCACGGAACACTTCCCATTTCATGTCGAGAGCACGTTCCGGCTCCCGCTTCTTCAGTTCAACCTGATGACTGTACATCTCGCCAGCTTTCACAAAACTGAAAAGAATGGTGATTCCCTTGCCATATGCTTCCTTATAAGGGAATTCCATACGAATAATAGTATCATTCAACTGCAACACACGGCTTTCAATGCGTTTTCTGTCACAAAAGACATCCATCAGCACATATGCATCCCGATAAGAAGTCCCCAAAAGAAAAGCGGCAGGGTACTGTACATCAAATTCCTCATTTTCTTTATAATAAAAGAAATCTGTAAACGCAGCCGGACGCTTGTCACTCTTTGAAAAGAGCATGAAACTGTCACTGCCATATGCCCCGTTATTCTCTTCACGTCCCAAACTATCACGTACAGAAAGTTTCAAGCGATAGTTACCTGAAGGAAGCTTGTTCCAAGCCGAAAAATCCTGGAGCCGATTGGCTGTGAAGGTACCCTCCAATACAACATCATCCAAGGGTTCAGAACCTGCAATATTCCTTGCCCCATTTTGTTCTGCAAATGGATAAAGGCAATAGGAACCTTCAATGTGCTGAGGAATATTCATTACATTATTCACTCCAAAAGTGAAAAGCATACTGTCTTCCTTACAAACATATTGAGGCAAACGAATATCAAAGGAATAAGCCTTAGGACCTGCCAACAAGTTATACGAAGCGGATTGCGTTTCACCGGCCTCATCCGTCACCACCGCCTCCACATGATAAGTATACACACTCCCATACCCGTCTGTATCTACAGCCGGAGCTTCCAAAGTCAAGGGTATGGAAAAATCCCCGTTGGTATCCAATTGTATGGTGTCAGACAATAATGGTTTATCAGCATTGCTCCAATAACCAGGTCTCGGATTCCGGCGAGTCACCGTATATGCCAATGGCACATCCTGCACCATCATGCCATTGAAGGCCTTGACATTTCCTTTCAACACAACCTTGTCACCCAGCCGATAAGCTTCCGAAACCGGAGTGAAGGCAATCTCGAACGTAGGTCGCTTGTACTCCTCTACCCTAAAAGTGACGGTAGATTGAGGCTCTTTGGTTCGTATGCTGAACATGCCATTCAGGCAAGCTGCCGGAAGTACAAACTCCGTAGCAAAAGAGCCGAAATCATTAGTCCACCCCTTCCTGGTGGCAAGTTCCTTGCGGTTGGCATCCAACAAGACAAGCTCATAATCAACTCCTTGTAGTACCTGGGCGCTATCACTATTCTGCTTGTAAGCTATCCCTTTTACATGAACGGTCTGCCCGGGACGATAAAGCGAACGGTCTGTCAGCAATGCCATCTGCCTCCAATCTGTATCCTTAATACCGTAATAAGGATGATTCATATAAACGTTCTGCGGCATCATGGCTGTGTCTCTGCCTTTACGCGCCACATAACTTCGGATTTCACTCTGCCAGGGTAATACAGCTTTCCCCCCGGCATCAGTCAGTACCTCTGCCATCGCTTTTCTATTCTTCTCATCATAAGAAGAGTAGAAACTCACCTTGGCACCAGCAATCGGCTGTCCACTACGGGCATCCAATGTAGCCACTTCCATACGGTTGTCACCCAAATCCAATGTCAGCACCTTGAAGCGGGTAGATACCAGAAATTTATCATCTGTACGGGCCGTTTCAGTATCAGGTACTATTTGAAGAATATAGACTCCCGTTTCCCGAGGAATCATGAACTTAAATACAGTGTCCGAGGCAAGATAAGGGACATCTTCAGGCAATTTATCCTTGCCTGGCAACGGCTTTAAGCCAAAATGCGTGGAAGAAAACTTCCGGGCATACTTTCTATAAGTATCTTTATTTATACCATGGTCCATCCAAGGTACTTCACTTAAAGTAGTGGTATATAAGTTGAGAGTAAAGCCCTCGACATTACGATAATGCAGCCTCATATTCACCGAATCGCCGGGATAACCGCTTTCATTCATAGTCAGAATGAGTTCAGGCTGTAAAATCTGTTCACGGATATTTTTCAACTCATTGATACGCTTATACGCAGGATAGCGCTTCAAGCCTTCTTCACAGACTTTTAGAGCCTCATCAGCGCGTTTCGGTTCCAAACGGCGCAGGTGGTTGGCTTTATGAATGTAAACCTCGGCACAAACCTCTCGTGAACCGTATTCCTTTATCAATTTATTCAAAACCTCAAGATATTCCCGATTAGCCTTTTCCTGACGCATTCGGAAAGTAGGATAAGGCTGCTGGCTGATACCACCGGTCAACTTCCAGTTCCAATAATCAAGAGAACAGAGCAACATAGCATCTTCCGAACCGGCACGATGGCGATAAGCATTCATCATATCCAGATAAATCCTTTCGATACGGGTCTGTACCAAAGAATCCACGCTGAAACCATCCAGCTGCCGATAAGCATCAACAGCACGGCTTACCAATAGATGGTACATATCGTGCCCATAGAACCGGCTACCGTCTTCCAACGCCACAAAAGGCACATATTGTTCTGCAGATGTATTGAGCAAGCGGATGGAATCCTGCAAGGATGCACGGTTACACCTATCTATTTTATCCACAAACTGGCTGATACTCCACTCACGGATATCTTCTGGAACCTCGTCAACAGTCAGTAAAGTACGTGACAGCAAGACACGGCGATTCTTCCGCATCAAGTCAGCATATTCATATGCCAACAAAGAATGTAGAATAGCCTTGTTCACCGGATTCCTCTCCGATTGTGCCCAAGATTCCATATATTTCAGACTGGAGTAAAGGCTGTCCGGAGTCAGCCCCTCTTGATAAGTCTCCCTACAAATGTAGGCTTTCAACATTTGAGGAGCATTCTGCTCTTGCCGACCTTTCCGATAGATTTCATCAGCCAGTTTTATCACTGTTTGAGGCAGGCTTTTCTTTTGAGCCTGCTCCACCTGCTTCCACAACTTATCGTACGTCTGCGCATACAATGCCGAAGCCCCAAATGTAACCAGCAGCAACAATATGCTACAAATTCTTTGAATTACTCTCATAATTATTCGTTTGTTAGTCTTTGTATTAATAACAAAGGAAGTGAATAAAGTTCAAACAAATGTACTTTTGGACATAAAAAATCTTATTCTACTCCTACAAAAAAACAAGGGATATGTTTTGCAAACATATCCCTTGTGCTATACTTAAATGTTAGTGTACTCACATTTGGAGGCTATAATATCTCATTGCCTCCATCCAATTCTTACCAGCTGCGGTAAGAATGTGCTTAAATGAATTTGCAATCTTCTTTTTCATAATCTTAAAAAATTAAACTAATACCTGAAAACTAAAATTCAATACTTCACGAAAGGGGGGGGGAATGCTTAAAGCATTACGTAACCCCAAATGTTCTTATCGGCTTCGCCGACATGCTTAAAAAAACTCTTTAACATTTTCATTTTGTTATCCTCCTAAAATCAATCTTGTTATCCTTAAAAAATCTACTAGTTTTCTATTGTTTTCATGTTTTACAACACAAAAATAGAGCCTTTGTTCAAGATAACAAGCAAAAAACGGATAGAAAACATGTTTTATAACACATTTCTTGACTTAGGTCAATTTTTAGGGAGAAAGTGCAAGGATATTGACATACCATTGTAATAAGTCTGGGACATTCTGGCAGAAAGAGGACAAACTGTCACAGACAAAAAAGGCAGGATACTTAATAAAGCACCCTGCCCCTATTCATTACATAAAGTATTCTCTACTTTTCAGGAGTCTGCTCCAATGTAGCCACCAAGAAATCATAGAACTTGGAAACAGTAGGAATTAACGCACGCTCGTCCGGTGAATGCGGAGAACGCAAAGTGGGACCGAAAGAAATCATATCGAGTCCTGGACAATTGGCACCAATAATACCGCATTCCAAACCTGCATGAATAACCTTCACGGCAGGTTCCACACCAAACTGCTGCTTATAGGACAGCTTCATGGCATGCAGTATAGGAGAATCCACATTAGGCTGCCATCCAGAATAGCCACCACTCAATTCCACCTTCATACCTGCCATAGCGAAACAAGCTGTCAGGCTGTCTGCCAGGAAATCCTTCATCGTATCGCAAGAACTACGCGCCAAAATACGAACTTCGGCCTTACCGTCTGCAATGATTACGATAGCCAAATTGGAGGAAGTTTCTACAGTATCGGGAACAGTAGGAATCATACGCATCACACCATTCTGGCAAGCCATCAACACGTTAATCATATTATCCTGGATTTCTGAGGGAACAACGGCAGCGGGTAGAGTCACCTCTTCTACACTCAGGGTAATACCACTTTCAATCGGAGCATATTCGTCATTCAGTTGTGTCTCGTATTCCTTCATATAATCTTCCAAACCGTCCATATCCTCAGGATTGAACACCAATACCGCATGTGCTTCGCGGGGGATAGCATTACGCATATTACCACCTTCAAAACTTGCCAGCTGGGAGTCAAACTCAATCAGCAAATCATGTACGATGCGTGCCAGCAATTTATTGGCATTACCGCGCCCTTCATTGATTTCCAAACCGGAGTGACCGCCACGCAAACCTTTCAGCGTAATCTTACGAGCAACGAAATCGGCCATAGGCGTCTCCTCCTTATATTCCAAAGTAGCAGTAATATCAAGACCACCGGCACAGCCGATATAGAGTTCGCCTTCGTCCTCAGAATCAAGGTTCAGCAGAATTTCCCCTTGCATAGTTCCGGGTTTCAAACCGAATGCACCATACATTCCCGTTTCTTCATCCTTGGTTATCAGAGCTTCCAATGGGCCATGCTTCAAGTTATTATCTTCGAGCACCGCCATAATGGCAGCTACTCCCAAACCATTATCTGCTCCCAGCGTGGTTCCTTTGGCTTTCACCCAATCACCGTCAACATAGGTTTCAATGGGATCTGTTGTAAAATCGTGAATAGTATCGTTGTTCTTCTGAGGCACCATGTCCATATGCGCCTGAAGGATGATGCCTTTGCGGTTTTCCATACCCGGAGTGGCAGGCTTACGAATAATAACATTGCCGACCTCGTCGACAAATGATTCCAACCCCAAGCCTTTTCCAAAATCAATAAGGAATTTGGTAATCTTCTCCATATGTCCTGACGGACGGGGAATCTGGGTCAGTGAATAAAAGTGCTTCCATACATTCTGTGGAGCTAACTGTAAGATTGTACTCATAATTCTAAAAAGTTAGTTTTCGCAAATATAACGGTTTATTCTCGGAAAGTACAATAAACCGGGATTTTTCTAAAGTACTAAATCATCAGCTATCTTAAACATGGCTTTTACATCTTCACATATTGCGATAGAACATCTGCACCTAATATAGCTACCATATTTAGGAATTTCTCCCACTTCTATATCCAAGCAACAATATCGTTTAAAGAAACCAATCTTCCAACAACCTTTAGGTTTCAGTACTTATAAGGAAGTACTGAAGTACTTGCAAAGAAGTATTACAGTACTTTTAAAGGAGTACTCTCTATAAGTACTGTCTCTGTCCTCTAACACAAGAAGTGACAATATAGGAACCCACCACAAGAAACGTCTATTTCTTTGCCCTATTCGCCAACGCCAGGTGCAACGACCCGTAGATGCCCAACACTATCACCAGCAACGTCTGTATGCCATGCACTATCAGAGCAAATATACCCGCATCCGTAGCATTTACCCCATAAAGCATCATCATAGTGATGACAGCAAAGTGCCAGGGTCCTGCCCCGTTGGGCGTGGGAACAATGACTGCAAACGTTCCGCCGACAAACATCACCAGTCCGGCAAGGAAACTAAGGTGCTCCGTAAACTGGAAGCAATAGAAAGTTATATAGAAATGATAGAAATAGCATAGCCAAATAAGTAAAGTGTAAAGAACAAACAAAGGCACATTCTTCACATTCTTAAGTGACATCACACCTTCCCATATATTCAAGACTACTCCCTTTACCTTTTCAAAAAAAGAGAGCATACGCAACAGAAAATAGAGAAGTACCAAAACACCAATAATAGAAAAAAGAGCCACATAAAACCAAGGGGAAGTCACAAGATGCACCAGCGAAGGAATCTTGGTGCCCGTCTCCTCGAAAAAACGGAAAAAGACAGGCATCTGCGCCAAAAAAGTAATCCCCGTAATCAGCAGAATGCAAAGCGTATCTACCAACCGCTCCGTCACCACCGTCCCCAGGGACTTTGCAAAGGAAACATTATCATATTTGGCAAGTACTCCACAACGCGAAACCTCTCCCACACGGGGCAGTACCAGATTGGTGGCATAAGATACAAAAATGGCATCAACGCAATCGCTTGTTTTGGGATGAGCATCCAGCGGCTCCAAAGTCTGCTTCCAACGCCAGCCTCGTAACACATGGCTCATCACACCGAAGAACAAGGACAACAACATCCACCACCAGTTCGTCTGATGAAGGAGAACTTCTTCTGCCTTTGAAAAGTCAAAATCACGATATACCCAATAGAGGATAAAACCACCCAATAAAATGGGTAAGATGATTTTCAACGTCTTTTTTAGCAGCTTATTCATACGATATTCCCAAATTCTTCATTCTTCATTCTTCATTCTTCATTGAAAAGAACTACCTTTGCTCCGTGTAAAGATAGGTTGTTGTTCACACTACAGCCTACGTTTACGGAGCAAAAGTAATGATTTAGTTGATACATGAGAGTAGTTAAACCTAAAAAGTTTCTCGGGCAACACTTCCTGAAAGACCTGAAAGTGGCACAAGACATTGCCGACACGGTAGATGTCTGTCCCGAAATTCCCATCCTCGAAGTTGGTCCGGGAATGGGAGTACTGACCCAGTTTCTTCTGCCCAAAGAACGCAACGTCAAAGTAGTAGAACTGGACTACGAGTCAGTGGCCTACCTACGGGAAGCCTATCCGCAACTGGAAGACAACATTATTGAGGACGACTTCCTCAAAATGAACCTGCAACGGTTGTTTGGCGGGCAACCTTTTGTGCTGACGGGAAACTATCCTTATAATATCTCCAGCCAGATATTCTTCAAAATGCTGGAATATAAGGATCTGATTCCCTGCTGTACGGGTATGATACAAAAGGAAGTAGCCGAGCGCATAGCCGCCGGGCCGGGCAGCAAGACATACGGAATCCTAAGTGTACTGATACAAGCATGGTACAAAGTGGAGTACTTGTTTACGGTACACGAACATGTCTTCAACCCGCCCCCCAAAGTTAAAAGTGCCGTCATCTGCATGATGCGCAATGAAACGCACGATTTAGGCTGCGACGAGAAATTGTTCAAGCAAGTAGTGAAAACCACGTTCAACCAACGACGCAAGACTCTGCGGAACTCCATAAAACCGATACTCGGCAAAGACTGTCCACTGACGGAGGACGTATTATTTAATAAACGCCCGGAACAACTGTCCGTACAGGAATTTATTCAGCTGACCAACCAAGTGGAACAGGCATTGAGAACGATTAATGATTAATGGTTAGTGATCAAACACGAACAATCATGGAAATAGACGAAGAATACATAGACAAAGTCAAAAGCCTGATAGAACAGAAAGACGCGGAAAACGTCAAAACACTTTTGACAGACCTTCACCCGGCGGATATTGCAGAACTGTGTAATGACCTCGGCTTGGAGGAAGCCCGCTTCGTTTACCGCCTCCTTGACAACGAAACGGCAGCGGACGTACTGGTTGAAATGGACGAAGACATCCGGAAAGAATTCCTGGAACTTCTTCCTTCGGAGACCATTGCCAAGCGTTTCGTGGATTATATGGACACGGACGATGCCGTAGACCTGATGCGCGAACTTGATGAAGACAAGCAGGAGGAAGTACTTTCGCACATCGAAGATATAGAACAAGCCGGTGACATCGTTGACCTGCTGAAATATGATGAAGACACTGCCGGTGGTTTGATGGGTACGGAAATGGTGACTGTCAATGAAAACTGGAGTATGCCGGAGTGCCTGAAGGAAATGCGCCTGCAAGCTGAAAAGCTGGATGAAATTTACTACGTATACGTCATCGACGACGAAGACCGTCTGCAAGGGGTATTCCCATTGAAGAAAATGATAACTTCCCCTTCTGTCTCCAAGGTAAAGCATGTGATGCGGAAAGATCCTATCTCCGTCCATGTAGATACCCCCATTGACGAAGTGGTACAAATCATCGAAAAGTATGACTTGGTGGCAGCTCCTGTTGTAGACAGTATCGGGCGTCTGGTAGGCCAGATTACCGTAGACGACGTCATGGACGAAGTCCGCGAACAGTCGGAACGTGATTACCAGTTGGCATCCGGTTTGTCCCAAGATGTAGAAACGGACGATAATGTCATGCGCCAAACTTCTGCCCGCCTTCCATGGTTACTTATCGGTATGTTAGGCGGTATAGGCAACTCCATGATATTGGGTAACTTCGACACGACTTTCGCCGCCCATCCGGAAATGGCCCTTTATATTCCGTTGATTGGTGGTACGGGGGGAAACGTGGGAACCCAGTCGTCTGCCATCATCGTGCAAGGCCTTGCCAACAGTTCACTGGATGCCAAAGACACCTTCAAGCAGGTAGCCAAGGAAGCAGTAGTGGCGGTCATCAATGCCACCATCATCTCCCTGCTGGTATACATCTATAATTTTATCCGGTTCGGAGCTACGGCTACGGTCACTTATTCCGTCTCCATCAGCCTCTTTGCAGTCGTCATGTTCGCCTCCATCTTCGGAACGCTAGTCCCCATGACTTTAGAGAAACTGAAGGTTGACCCGGCCATTGCCACCGGCCCGTTTATCTCCATTACCAATGACATTATAGGCATGATGCTGTACATGGGTATCACTGTCTTACTGTCATAAAAACAAGAAAATAGAAAAAAATCAAGGCAAATTGTATGAAGTAATCATTTTATTTCATTAATTTGTAGCCTAATGTAACCCGAACGGGAGGAACCCGTTTCTAAAAAAGTAAATACAATGACGGACACTCATGACACTAATCTCCCCGAAAAGCCGGTGGAATTAGAAGAAGAAAAGAAGGCAGCAGAGGTTTCTGAACCGGCAACAACAGAAACTCCCGCTGAAGAAATCGTTTCGGAAAAGCCGGTAGAGCCAGTTCAGAAGCTCACGAAAGAGGAAATACTTGCCAAACTCAAAGAGGTGGTTGCAGACGTGGAGAACGTGGCAAAACCTGAAATAGACGGTTTGAAGCAATCTTTCTACAAGCTGCACAATGCTGAGCAGGATGCGGCCAGAAAACTGTTCATTGAAAACGGAGGCGCCGCGGAGAACTTTGTTCCACAAACAGACTGTGTGGAGGAAGAGTTCAAGAATATCATGTCCGTCATCAAAGAAAAAAGAAGTGCACTCACAGCCGAACTGGAGAAGCAAAAGGAAATGAACCTGCAGGTAAAGCTTTCCATCATCGAAGAGCTGAAGGAGCTGGTTGAATCTCCAGATGACGCCAACAAGAGCTATACGGAGTTCAAGAAACTACAGCAGCAATGGAACGAAGTTAAACTCGTTCCGCAAGCTAAGGTCAACGAGCTTTGGAAAAACTACCAATTGTATGTTGAGAAATTCTATGACCTTCTGAAACTGAACAATGAATTCCGCGAATACGATTTCAAGAAGAATTTGGAAATCAAGACACATCTCTGTGAAGCTGCCGAAAAGCTGGCGGATGAAGCGGATGTAGTTTCAGCTTTCCATCAGTTACAGAAGCTACATCAAGAATTTCGTGATACAGGGCCGGTAGCCAAGGAACTACGCGACGAAATCTGGGCACGTTTCAAAGCAGCCTCTACAACCGTAAACCGACGTCACCAGCAACATTTCGAAGCATTGAAGGAAGTGGAACAACACAATCTTGACCAAAAGACTGTAATTTGCGAAATCATAGAAGCCATTGACTACAAAGAACTGACAAACTTTGCTTCTTGGGAGAGCAAGACGCAAGAAGTCATCGCACTTCAAAACAAATGGAAAACCATCGGTTTCGCTCCGCAAAAAATGAACGTGAAGATTTTCGAACGTTTCCGCAAAGCGTGCGACGAGTTCTTCCGTAAAAAGGGAGAGTTCTTCAAGAGCCTGAAGGAAGGTATGAACGAAAACTTGGAAAAGAAGCGTGCCTTGTGCGAAAAAGCAGAAGCTCTGAAGGACAGTACCGACTGGAAAGCAACCGCCGATGAACTGACCAAACTTCAGAAAGAATGGAAAACCATCGGCCCAGTAGCAAAGAAATATTCGGATGCCGTATGGAAACGTTTCATCTCCGCTTGTGACTACTTCTTCGAACAAAAGAACAAAGCCACTTCTTCACAGCGCAGCGTAGAGCAAGAAAATCTGGAAAAGAAAAAAGCCATCATCGAGAAACTGAATGCTATCGATGACCAAATGGATACGGAGGAAGCTACCCAACTGGTACGCGACCTCATGAAAGAGTGGAACGGCATAGGACATGTACCTTTCAAAGAGAAAGACCGAATCTATAAGCAATACCACAGCCAGGTAGACAAATTGTTTGAACGCTTCAACATCAGCGCCTCCAACAAGAAGCTAAGCAACTTCAAGTCGACTATCAGCTCCATTCAAGAAGGTAGTCCACAAGCCCTTTACCGGGAACGTGAGAAGCTGGTACGTGCCTTCGACAATATGAAGAACGAGCTCCAGACATATGAAAACAATCTCGGCTTCCTAACCACTTCTTCCAAGAAGGGAAACAGTCTGCTGACAGAAATCAACCGCAAGGTGGAAAAGCTGAAAGCAGACATCGAACTTGTAAAAGAAAAGATAAAAGTGGTGGACGAGAACATCAAAAACCAAGGATAACGTAACAAGATAAGACTTAATAAAAAAGGAACCCGCCCCTACAGCTATGCAGCCGTGGGGGCGGGTCTACTTTTTATACACCTTATCAATGATGGAACAGACGGATACCCGTGAACGACATGGCAATGCCATATTTATCGCAAGTTTCAATCACATGGTCATCGCGTACAGAACCACCCGCTTGGGCAATGTAATCTACTCCACTCTTATGGGCACGCTCAATATTGTCTCCAAAAGGGAAGAATGCATCCGAACCCAAAGAAACACCTTTCAATGTATCCAACCAAGCCCGTTTTTCTTCACGGGTCAGCACTTCAGGTTTCTCCGTAAAGAGCTGCTGCCAAACACCGTTAGCCAGCACATCGTCATGGTCTTCACTGATATAGACATCAATCGTATTATCACGGTCGGCACGGCGGATTTTCTCTACCCATGGCAAATTCAACACCTTCGGATGCTGGCGTAAATACCAAATGTCGGCCTTGTTGCCCGCCAAGCGAGTACAGTGGATACGGCTCTGCTGGCCGGCACCAATACCGATAGCTTGACCGTCCTTCACATAGCATACAGAATTCGACTGCGTATATTTTAAAGTGATAAGCGCTATCATCAAATCACGTTTCGCAGCTTCCGGAAAATTCTTATTCCGAGTAGGAATGTTCGCAAAGAGTTCATCTCCGTTCAGCTTTATCTCATTACGTCCCTGCTCAAACGTGATACCAAAGACATCCTTATGTTCAATCGGGGCAGGCTTATAGTCGGGACTTATCTGAATCACATTGTAAGTTCCTTTACGCTTTTCCCTCAAGATAGCCAGTGCTTCGTCCGTATACCCCGGAGCAATAACGCCATCCGAGACCTCGCGGTTAATAAAACGTGCAGTAGCCTCGTCGCACACATCACTCAAAGCGATAAAGTCACCATAGGAAGACATACGGTCGGCACCGCGGGCACGCACATATGCGCAAGCAAGCGGAGAGAGCGGAAGATTATCCACAAAATAAATCTTCTTCATTGTCTCGTTGAGTTCCAAGCCGATGGCGGCACCCGCCGGACTGACGTGTTTGAATGAAGTTGCAGCAGGCATACCGGTCGCCTCTTTCAGTTCCTTTACCAACTGCCATCCATTCAAGGCATCCATAAAATTAATATACCCCGGACGTCCATTCAAAACCTCAATAGGTAACTCCCCCTCCTGCATGAAAATGCGAGCCGGCTTCTGGTTAGGGTTACAGCCGTACTTCAGTGCTAATTCTTTTGCCATAAAATTCTGCTTTAATGTTGAAATGCTACAAATTTACAGAATATTTCCGGCTTACAGAAGCCTTGTCACTGAATTTGCCACCGAATGCCTACACTGAAATTTTCGTACATGGTCGAAAAGCAACAAAAAACCACTAAAACTTGCGATTTTAGTGTTTTTTTGACTTAAATAAGGTAAGTTCGTTGGGCTACCTGGATTCGAACCAGGAATGACAGGACCAGAATCTGTAGTGTTACCATTACACCATAGCCCAATTGTTATTATTTCCGTTTTGCGGTTGCAAAGATACAAAGATTTCTATAAATCAAAACAAAAACGAGTATTTTTTTCGCAAAAAACTGATAAGATACCGTAATCCAAAGGATTATATAACTAAAAAAAATCAAAAATTGAAAGAGTTTTCCTCTTTTGCGTGTTTGATATGAGAAATCAACGTATATTTGTCAACTGTTTTAATATAATAATGTATAATGAACGAAACGAAGAAACTGATTCAACAGATAACAGAAGGTATTCAAGATAAAAAAGGAAAAAAAATCGTCATCGCAGATCTGACAAAAATCGACGATACAATATGCAATTATTTCGTCATCTGCCAAGGAAACTCTCCCAGCCAAGTGACAGCCATTGTAGAATCCATCAGGGACTTCACACGCAAGGGTGCCGATACCAAGCCCTTTGCCGTAGACGGGCTGCGCAATGCCGAATGGGTAGCTATGGACTACTCGGACATATTGGTGCATGTCTTCCTGCCTGAAACAAGGGAATTCTACAATCTGGAGCACCTATGGGCAGACGCCAAATTAACTCAAATTCCTGACCTCGATTAATCAAAACGTATGGACAATAATACCAACAAGAAACCCAATAAAGTGAATATGCCCAAGTTCAACCTGAACTGGCTGTATATGATTATAGCGATGATGTTGCTGGGGTTGTACCTGACCAATGAAAGTGGTACGGCAACTAAAAACATCTCTTATGATGAATTCCAGCAATATGTACGAGACGGTTATATAAGCAAAGTCATCGGCTACGACGACAATTCCGTCGAAGCATACGTCAAACCCCAGCACGTAGGAAACGTATTTCGTCAGGACTCCAGCCGCGTAGGCAAGAATCCGCTTATTACGACCGAGGCCCCCTCACGCGAGAGCCTAGGTAATTTCCTGCAAAAGGAAAGAGACGACGCCCACTTTGACGGCTCCATTAACTACGAAAAAAAGCGGAACTACTTCGGTGCCATTTTGTGGCAGATTCTCCCCTTTGCATTCCTTATCGGTTTCTGGATTTTCATGTCCCGCCGCATGAGCGGTGGTGGAGGCATGGGCGGAGGTGGAGGCATCTTCAGCGTAGGAAAGTCCAAGGCCCAATTGTTTGAAAAAGGTTCCCCCATCAAGATTACATTCAAGGATGTGGCAGGACTTGCTGAAGCCAAGCAAGAGGTAGAAGAAATTGTCGAGTTCTTGAAAGAGCCCCAGAAATATACCGATTTGGGAGGTAAGATACCCAAGGGCGCCTTGCTGGTAGGCCCTCCGGGAACCGGAAAGACCCTGCTTGCAAAGGCCGTGGCCGGAGAAGCCAACGTACCTTTCTTCTCTTTGGCAGGTTCCGACTTTGTGGAAATGTTTGTCGGCGTGGGAGCTTCCCGTGTCCGCGATTTGTTCCGCCAAGCAAAGGAAAAAGCGCCTTGTATCGTGTTCATCGACGAGATTGACGCTGTAGGGCGTGCCCGTGCCAAAGCAGCCGCTATGGGTGGCAACGACGAGCGCGAGAACACATTGAACCAGTTACTGACCGAGATGGACGGTTTCGGCTCCAACAGTGGTGTTATCATCTTAGCCGCCACCAACCGTGTGGATGTTTTGGATAAGGCATTGCTGCGCGCCGGACGTTTTGACCGCCAGATACATGTAGACCTACCCGACCTTAATGAGCGTAAGGAAGTATTCGGTGTACACCTGCGCCCCATCAAGATAGACAATAGTGTGGATGTAGACCTTCTGGCACGCCAGACTCCCGGATTCTCGGGGGCAGACATTGCCAATGTATGTAACGAAGCAGCTTTGATAGCCGCCCGCCACGGCAAAAAGTTTGTCGGAAAGCAAGACTTCCTGGACGCTGTAGACCGCATTGTGGGTGGGTTGGAAAAGAAAACCAAAATCACTACCGAGGCCGAACGCCGTTCCATTGCCATACACGAAGCCGGCCATGCCAGTATCTCCTGGTTACTGGAATACGCCAATCCACTGATTAAAGTAACCATTGTACCCCGTGGACGCGCTTTGGGCGCGGCTTGGTATCTGCCGGAAGAACGGCAAATCACCACCAAGGAACAGATGCTCGATGAGATGTGTGCCACCTTGGGAGGACGTGCTGCCGAAGACCTATTCTTAGGTAGAATATCCACCGGAGCCATGAATGACTTGGAACGCGTGACAAAGCAGGCGTACGGTATGATTGCCTATCTGGGTATGAGCGAAAAACTACCCAACCTCTGCTATTATAATAATGAGGAATATTCCTTCAACCGCCCGTATAGCGAAAAGACTGCGGAATTGATTGACGAAGAAGTGAAGCAGATGGTTAATGAACAGTACGAACGTGCCAAGAAAATATTGTCCGAAAACCAAGAAGGGCACAACCGGCTGGCACAACTGCTGATTGACAAAGAAGTAATCTTTGCCGAAGACGTTGAACACATCTTTGGGAAACGTCCATGGGCTTCCCGTTCGGAAGAAATCAGTGCAAACAAGACTGCTGCCGAACTGAAAAAAGCGGAGCAAGAAGAAGAGCAAAAAGCCATAGAAGCAGAAAAGGAAGTCAAGGAAGAAGAAAAGCATGAAAAATAACTTTATCCAACGTGCCGTTACCGGCGTGTTATTCGTCATAGTATTGGTGGGCTGTATTCTTTACAGCCCCCTTTCGTTCGGTATACTGTTCACCATTATCAACGCACTGAGCGTACATGAGTTTGCCCAATTAGTCAGCAAGAGCGGCGAAGTAAGCATAAACAAGACCATCACTGCATTGGGGGGAGCCTACCTTTTCCTTGCATTGATGAGTTTCTGTACCCAGCAGTCTGTAGGAGCACGAGTATTCCTTCCTTATTTGGGACTATTGCTCTACATGATGATTACGGAACTTTACCTCAAGAAAAAGAATCCGACGGGTAACTGGGCCTACTCCATGCTAAGCCAATTGTACGTGGCACTCCCCTTTGCCCTGCTGAACGTACTTGCTTTTCAGAATTCCCCGGAAACGGGCAGTGTGACCTACAACCCTATTCTACCGCTTTCCATTTTCGTATTTATCTGGTTGAGCGATACAGGTGCCTATTGCGTAGGTTCGCTGATAGGCAAACACCGTCTGTTCGAACGTATCTCACCTAAAAAATCCTGGGAGGGCAGCATCGGCGGCGGAATATTCTCCATCGCTTCCTCTCTTGGCTTTGCACATTTCTTTCCTTTTATGCCAGGATGGCAATGGGTAGGTCTGGCAATCGTTGTCGTCATTTTCGGCACTTGGGGCGATCTGACCGAATCACTCATGAAACGCCAATTGGGCATCAAGGATTCCGGTAACATTCTGCCGGGGCATGGAGGGATGCTCGACCGTTTCGACAGTGCCCTGATGGCAATTCCTGCAGCAGTTGTTTATCTATATGCCTTGACGATGTTCTAACGACGGCTCACATGACCAAACTTACATAAAACAGATATAAAAAGAGCACCCGGGCAAGATGAATGACATCAAAATCACGGGTGCTCTTTCTAACTATATACTCTCGCAAACTCTTTCTTACTTCAACTGCATATTGGACAAATCCACATTAGTAGTCAGCTTTTCATTACTCCCCGCAGTTTTCAAATCAAAGGTTACTTCCACCTCTCCATTCTCTTCTGAATTGAGTTTCAACTTGATGCCTTTGGTTTCAGAGGGGATGTCCAGACTGTTCAAGTTATAGGAGACAGCACCAGGACTACGACGTCCCGTCAGGTCATCATAGTCGTTATAGCGGAGTTCCAAATGGACGTATCCATCTTCGCCATACAAAGCATCATCTTCTTGCGGACGCACCAGGCTGATGCGGTGTTTATTATCAGTCGAAGATGGCAGGTTCTGCATGAAAAAAATGTTCATATAGCCACCACTGATGGTGATATCACCTTTATATATAAACACGGGGTCATTACCAAATTCCTCTTCGGTTTCGGGAGTCAGCGTCTCCACCTCTTTCGTCAAGACGTTCTGCAGACGCAGCAGCTTCACAGCATGGTCATATCCTGCATAGTTGTCCCACAAAGGATTGAACACGGTAATCACACGCTGCCCATCCACAGCATCATACCACCCTATGTCCGTATTCACCGGCCAGAGCGTCCCCCAAACATCGCAGTTTAAATAAAAGGCATTTCCCGTAACACGCACAGTGGCCCACAAAGGCGGGGTAAAATCACCCAAAGAATATCCGTCGTTATCATCACATGATTGCAAAGCGGGCATCACTGCCAAACATATTGCCATAAATAACCAATGTAGCTTTTTCATAATCAAAGTCCTTTTCATTTGTTTCTATATAGAAAATACAAAAGCCGGGCATTTACTGCACCGGCTTTTCCCATTTTAACAAATTCTTAATTTTTCGATTATTCTTCCCTCCTCCTCAGTAATGCCACCATCTCGCGGGCAGCATGTTTGGGTGCCCCTGCCTCTCCCAGACAGGATGCCATATACTCATATCCCTCGAGCATCTGACGGCGGTATTCCTTATCGTACAAAATGCGGTTCAGCTCCGAGCGTACCTGCTCTACCGTCATGGTATCTGCAACCAGCTCTTTCACCACCTCCCGGTTGGCTATGAGATTGACCAGGGAAATGTACTTCACTTTCAGTATATGCCGTTTCAGGAAAGCGATAACCTTCCCTATCGGAGTATGGTAACATACCGCTTGCGGCACACGAAACAGAGCTGTTTCCAGCGTTGCCGTCCCCGAAGTGACCAGTGCAGCCTCTGCCTGCCTCAACAAAGGGAATGTCTTGTTGAAGATAATCTTCACGTCCACCCCACCCACATAACGTTTGTAATACTCGGGGGAAATACCCGGAGCACCGGCCAGCACCAGTTGATAATCGGGAAAAGAAGCTGCCGCACGAAGCATGTCGGGCAGATTGTCCTTGATTTCCTGCTTGCGGCTACCAGCCAGCAGAGCAATAACGGGTTTGGCCGAAAGTCCGTTTGCCCGGACAAAGTCGTCGAATGTCTCTGAGCTGGAAGCAAGAAAAGCCGTCACTTCATCCACTGTCGGATTGCCGACATAATGTATCGGATACCCGTGCTTCCCTTCAAAAAACTCCACCTCGAACGGTAGGATGGAGAACAGCTCATCCACATCCCGTTTAATATTCTTGATGCGGTATTCCTTCCATGCCCAAATCTTGGGAGAAATATAATAAAAGACAGGAATCCTTGTGTTGGCATGGACAAACTTGGCTATATCCAGATTAAAGCCCGGATAGTCCACCAAAATCAGCACATCCGGCTGCCACGTAACAATGTCCTCCTTGCAGCGCTTCATATTGGCAAAGATGGTGCGCAGATGCAGCAGTACGGGAATGAACCCCATATACGCCAACTCTTTGTAATGCTTCACCATCACACCGCCCACTGCAGCCATGAGGTCGCCTCCGAAGAAACGGAACTCCGCTTGCGAGTCCTCCTCCTTCAATGCAGCCATCAGATGGGAGGCATGCAGGTCGCCGGAAGCTTCACCGACAATCAAGTAATACTTCATATCAATTGATAATTGTCAATTAATTCAGAACCATGCTTTCAGTTCATCAATCAAGCCGTATGCCGTTGCATCCACCGTGGTCGGGGTGATTGCCACATAACCGTTATCAAGCGCCCAATGGTCATTCTTCTCATTTTCGGCATCGTTGTTCTCAAACTCGCCGGTCAGCCAGTAGTAATGGGCATCTCCTCTATGGGCAAAGTTTTCCCATTCATTGGTCCATTGCCCCTTGGTTTGTTCGCAAATCTTCACACCCTTCAATTCTTTGGTATCGGGGAAGTTGACATTGAGGCATGTCAACGGAGGGAGTCCTTTCTCCAATACCAGCCGGGCTATCTCGCGGATGTAAGGACCTGCAGGTTCAAAATCAGCGTTCGGCTCATGGTTGCAAAGGGAGAATCCGATGGAAGGCACTCCTTTCAGGCATCCCTCTATCACAACGCCCATCGTACCGGAATAATGCAGGTTTACAGAAGAATTGTCGCCGTGGTTGATGCCGCCTACCACCAAGTCGGGCTTGCGGTCGAGCACCGTATGAAAAGCCAGCTTCACACAATCGGTCGGCGTACCGGAACACTTGTATACCGTCAGCCCAACATCCTTACGGACCAACTGGTAGTGGATAGGTTCCGTTACAGTCAGCGCACACGCACTTCCAGAGCGAGGTGCATCCGGCGCCATTACCACAATCTCGCCCAGCGGACGGAGGAATTTGATTAACTCGCTAATACCTTTCGCAATGATGCCGTCATCATTGGAAATCAATATCAAAGGTCTCTGATTTTCCATAACTTTCTTTTTTATTATCGTGCAAAAGTAGCTAAAAAGGCTTTAAACAGAATACTACAAAGATAATAATTCTTTTGTATTCAAAGATATTTTCAGAAAAGGCTAACTTTGTACCGACAATAATTGGAATATAATCATTCATAAAATCCATGCTATAATGAACACTTCTTGCCATTCTACCATTGCTGCACGCATCGAGACGGCAGCTGCCGCAATTATTCTGTTTCTAACAACCCTGACAAGCTGTGGCAGGAGCAGTTCTCCCGAGCCACTTGACCAATGGAATGACGGGACATCTACGCTTCACACGGCAGACCCGGTCATTGCAGAAGGCCGGAAGCTCTTCAACGACAAAGAATACCAAAATTTCCGACTCACCGGAGAAGCCCTCACACAACCCGGCTCCGAAGCAGGCCTCCTCTTTCATACGGACGGCGAGTCCGGTTATGAAGTGATATTCCGTAACGGAGACATCGACGGCACACGCAAGAGCGGCTCACTCGCCTCGGTGCGCAACCTCTATCGCTCACTCGCAAAAGATGGAGAATGGTTTGACTTCGAGATAACCGTACGCGGACAAAACATCATTGTCTGCATTAACGGAACCGAAGTTGTTTGTTATACCGAACCCGGACACCCATATCGCACAGAGGAGCACGCCCGGCAACTGCTGAGTCAAGGTTCCATTGCCCTGCAAGGCATACACGGCGAAGTGTCATTCCGGAATCTCGCCATCGAACGGCTTGCCAAGGAGGCACGCAACGAAGCCGACACGCTTGCTCCGGTAGACGAGCGCACGGATGAGATAATCAGGCTACAGCAGCACGATTTCCCAGTTATAGACTATCACGTTCACTTGAAAGGAGGGCTGACGAAGGAAATGGCACACGCCATGTCCATGAATTACGGTATCAACTATGGTGTCGCCCCCAATGCCGGAGAAGGAGGCGTAGGACGTATGCTGGCCGATGACAAAGAAGTGTACGACTATTTTAATGAAGTAAAAGGGATGCCATTCCTGTGCGGTGTACAAGGTGAGGGACGCAAATGGACGGCAACTTTCTCGCAGGAAGCTTTGGGGATTTTCGATTACCTGTTTACCGACGCCATGACCATCATAGACCACAAGGGACGTAATTCGCGCATCTACCGGGCCGAAGAAGCACTCTTTGATGACATTACGCTTGAACAGTATATGGACCACCTTGTCGACCAAACAGTCCTGATTCTGACCAACGAGCCAGCCGACATTTATGCCAACCCTACCTTCTTGCCCGATACTATGGCGCATGATTACGACAAGTACTGGACGGACGGACGCATTGAACGCGTATTGAATGTATTGCAACAACATGGAATCGCTCTGGAAATCAATGCACGCTACCGGATTCCCAGTTTCGAGATTATCCGTCGCGCCAAAGCACGTGGAATCAAATTCACATTCGGTACAAACAATGTCGATGCCGACTTCGGACGACTGGAATACTGCGCCGAAGCCATCAAGCAATGTGGCCTCACAGCCGACGATATATGGTTCCCGTCGATGAGCACACGCCGCTCCCGCCCCATTGTCATATACAACCGATTCGAGTAGCAGGGAACAACCGCTGCCATCTTCACCAACAGAAACGATACACCTATGGACATTCTTCTCATCATCTTGGGCATCCTCTGCCTGATTGTCGGATTGGCAGGCTGCATCCTGCCTATGATTCCGGGACCGCCCGTAGCCTATGCAGGCTTGTTGCTTCTACATTTCACGGACAAGGCGCAGTTTTCCACCACGCAGTTACTTTTATGGCTGGCAGCAGTCGTCCTTGTACAGATACTGGATTATTTCGTCCCGATGCTGGGCAGCAAATACAGCGGAGGCAGTCGGTGGGGAACGCGCGGCTGCCTCATAGGCACCATCGTAGGGTTGTTCTTCATGCCTTGGGGCATCATCCTCGGCCCCTTTCTCGGAGCCTTTGCCGGCGAACTGATGGGAGGCAGCAAGACAGACCAGGCCTTGAAATCGGGGCTGGGCTCGCTGCTTGGATTCTTGCTGGGCACAGTAGTGAAATGTGTGATGAGTGCGTACTTCTGCTGGGAGTTCGTCAAAGCCTTGGTCTGACACCAGCTCCTCTCCTTCTGCCCGGGAACAACTTATCCCCCGACCATCTTCCACACGGTAGTCCATCTGCATGAGATGTACATCTCGAGCAACATGAGATGCACGTTTCAAACAACACGAGATGTACATCTCATGCAAGTAGAGAGAATAGTCCAAGCCAATGTCTTCCATTGGTTTACAAATCTTAATCTTCTGCAAGCGAGACAAAAAATCAGCTTCATTTCAAGATAAATACGTATATTTGCCCACTAAACAGAGAAAGAACGCTTTACGCGCAATTTACAAGAAGAAAAACAGCGGTAAACGTCTGTGAGTTATTAACAAAACAGCCGACTTATCAACCGTTTTTGCAATCTTTCTCCAAATTTGTAGGCGCTATCCGGAATTATCACTTATTTCGCTGCCAATAAATATTGAGATTATGGGAAAAATAATTGCTATGGCTAACCAAAAGGGTGGTGTAGGCAAGACTACGACGACAATCAACCTCGCAGCCTCACTCGCCACGCTTGAAAAGAAAGTGCTCGTTGTAGATGCCGACCCGCAGGCCAATGCCTCCTCAGGATTGGGTGTGGACATCAAGCAGTCGGAATGTACTATCTACGAGTGCATTATTGACCGTGCAGACGTACGCGAGGCCCTTCATGACACGGAGATAGACACACTGAAGGTAATCTCCTCCCACATCAATCTGGTAGGTGCCGAAATAGAGATGCTCAATCTGAAAAACCGCGAAAAGATACTGAAAGAAGTACTCGCTCCGCTGAAGAATGAGTTTGATTATATCTTGATAGACTGTTCCCCGTCTTTGGGTCTGATTACGGTCAACGCACTGACTGCCGCCGATTCGGTAATCATCCCCGTACAAGCGGAATATTTTGCACTGGAAGGCATCAGCAAATTGCTGAATACCATTAAAATCATCAAGTCCAAGCTGAACCCTGCCCTCGAAATCGAAGGCTTCCTGCTGACGATGTACGACTCGCGCCTGCGCCAGGCCAACCAGATTTACGATGAAGTGAAACGCCACTTCCAGGAATTGGTATTCAACACCGTCATCCAGCGCAATGTGAAACTGAGCGAAGCTCCCAGCTACGGCCTGCCCACCATTCTCTATGACGCAGACTCAACCGGAGCCAAAAACCACATGGCACTTGCCAAGGAATTGATAAGCAGAAACGAAAAGAAGTGATTATAGTGGTTAGTGATTAATGATTAGTGATAAATACCATATTTACAATGCACAAACAAATCATCCCGTATGGTTAAATTGTAAATCGTCAAATAGTAAATAAACAGATGGCACAAAGAAATGCATTAGGACGCGGGCTAGACGCCCTCTTCTCCATGGATGAAGTAAAGACCGAAGGCTCCTCCTCTATCAATGAGATAGAGCTGTCGAAGATTACGGTCAATCCCAACCAGCCCCGTCATGAATTCGACCCGGTTGCGTTGCAGGAGTTAGCCGATTCCATCTCCGAAATCGGCATCATACAGCCCATCACCCTGCGCAAGCTTAGCGACGACGAATACCAGATTATCGCCGGCGAGCGTCGTTTCCGTGCTTCGCAGCTTGCCGGACTGACAAGCATCCCTGCCTATATCCGCACTGCAGATGACGAGAACGTCATGGAAATGGCGCTCATCGAAAACATACAGCGCGAAGACTTGAACTCCGTAGAAATAGCCCTCGCTTACCAGCATCTGTTGGAACAATACGGACTGACGCAGGAACGCCTCAGCGAACGCGTAGGTAAGAAGCGTACCACCATTGCCAACTACCTGCGCCTGCTCAAACTGCCCGCCCCCGTCCAGATGGGACTGCAGAACAAGCAGATAGACATGGGACATGCCCGCGCTTTGGTAACGCTTGGCGATCCCAAACTGCAAGTGAAGATTTTCGAAGAAATCCTGGAGCACGGGTATTCCGTACGCAAAGTGGAAGAAATCGTAAAGTCACTGAGTGAAGGCGAAAGCGTGAAGAGCGGTGGTCGTAAGATTGCCCCCAAGCGCGCCAAACTGCCCGAAGAATTCAATATGCTGAAACAACAGCTCTCGGGCTTTTTCAGTACCAAGGTGCAGCTAACCTGCTCGGAGAAAGGAAAAGGTAAAATCAGTATCCCGTTCAATAACGAAGAAGAATTGGAACGTATCATCGGCATTCTTGATACGCTGAAGAAATAAATGAGGAAAAAAGGAAGAATATATCAGTTAGCCATTGCCCTGCTGCTCTGTTTTTTACAGATGGCAGGGATTGCTATGTATGGTCAGGACCGTCCACGTGCCGCTTCCAAGCGTGCGCAGCGGCATCAGACCGATACACTCAACACCGTGGTGAACCGGGACAGCCTCACTGTTGCCGACAGTCTTGCAGCCGAAAACAAGCGGAAGATGCTGGAAATGACTGCCAGCCCCGACCTGAAGGAACAGCCCGTGCCTACAGACAGTCTGCAAAAGGCCATCGACCCCAAAAGGTGGGTACCTAATCCCACAAAAGCCACCTGGCTTGCCCTCGTCATTCCCGGCGGTGGACAAATTTACAACCGCAAGTATTGGAAACTGCCCATCTTCTATGGAGGATTTGCCGGTTGTGCCTATGCCCTTACGTGGAACAGCAAGATGTATAAGGACTATTCGGCCGCCTACAAGGATGCCGTAAATGGTAATTTCAACTCCAGTACCATTACCGACCTGCTGCCTCCCAACTATAACTATACCGAAAGCCAGCTGACGGAGACACTACGGAAGCGTAAGGATACCTTCCGACGATACCGCGACTTGAGCATCTTCGCCTTTATCGGTGTATACCTGCTGTCCGTTGTCGACGCATACGTAGACGCAGAGCTGTCCAACTTTGACATCACCCCCGACCTCAGCATGAAAGTGGAACCTGCCATAATCAACAGCCAGATGACTGGTTCCTCTAATAAGAACGTCGGCGTGCAATGCAGTTTCCGATTCTAAAAACGAAAATTAAAGCATAAATTATTACCTAATGACACACAAGGCCATATATATGAAAAGAATTATTCTCGGTTCCTCGCTTCTGTTTTGCGCCCTCTTCACCGCTCCGGCCATGCATGCGCAAGAAAGCGTGGAAGTGCTTATCCGCGAAAACGGCACGGAACGCCAGGAATCCATCGAGCTGCCCAAAAGCATGACCTATCCGCTGGACAGCCTGCTCAATGACTGGAAAGCCAAGAATTACATAGACTTGGGAAAAGACTGCAGCACCTCTACCGTAAACCCGATGTTCAGTGACTCTGTATACATAGACCGGTTGTCGCGCATGCCGACCGTCATGGAAATGCCATACAACGAGATTGTGCGCAAGTTCATCGACATGTATGCCGGACGTCTGCGCAACCAGGTTGCCTTCATGCTGAGCGCCTGCAACTTCTATATGCCCATCTTCGAAGAAGCGCTGGATGCCTACGGCCTGCCGCTCGAGCTGAAATACCTGCCCATCATAGAATCCGCTCTCAACCCTTCTGCCGTATCCCGCGCGGGAGCCTGCGGACTATGGCAGTTTATGCTCGCCACCGGAAAGATATACGGACTGGAAAACAACAGCCTCGTAGACGAACGCCGTGACCCGATAAAGGCGACCTGGGCGGCAGCACGCTACCTGAAGGACATGTATGACATTTACAAAGACTGGAACCTGGTGATTGCCGCCTACAACTGCGGTCCGGGCACCATCAACAAAGCCATCCGCCGCTCGGGAGGGAAAACCGATTATTGGGAAATCTACAACTATCTGCCCAAAGAGACACGCGGCTACGTGCCCGCCTTCATTGCCGCCAACTACGTAATGACCTACTACTGCAAGCACAACATCTGCCCCATGGAAACCGACATTCCGGAAGCAACCGATACGGTGCAAGTAAGCCGTAACCTTCATTTCGAGCAGATTTCCGACCTATGCGGCATCAGCCTGGACCAGATAAAGAGCCTGAATCCCCAATTCAAGAAAAGCATCATCCCCGGAGAGAGCAAGCCGCAGACGCTACGCCTCCCCATCAACTACATCAGTGCCTTCATTGACAAGCAAGACACCATCTATGCCCACCGCAGTAACGAGCTGTTCAAGAACCGCAGAGTCGTGGCCGTTTCCAATACACGCTCGACGGCACGTAGCAGCAAAGGCAGTACCGCTACGGGGAATGTCACCTACCACAAGATACGCAGTGGCGAGAATCTCGGCAGCATTGCACGGAAATACGGCGTCACTGTCAATCAGTTAAAAAGTTGGAATGGATTGCGCAGTACCAGAATCTCCGCAGGAAAGCGCTTGAAGATTTATAAATAAAGACATAAACGCTTGCCCGGTGTTGAAAATTGCTTATTTTTGCAAAAAGTGAAGTGAAGAAAGGAGAAAGCAGTATATGGAAGAAAATATAAGTCAGAAGGAAAAGGAAAAAGCCGAAGAGGAAATGATCGAACAGGCATTCCAAGAACTGTTGAACGACTATTTGGCCACCAAGCACCGCAAGCGCGTCGAAATAATAACCAAAGCATTCAACTTTGCCAACCAGGCGCATAAGGGCATTAAGCGTCGTTCCGGCGAGCCCTACATCATGCACCCCATTGCTGTGGCAAAGATTGTCTGTAATGAGATAGGACTGGGGTCTACTTCCATATGCTCGGCATTGCTGCATGATGTGGTGGAGGACACCGACTACACCGTAGAGGATATTGAAAACATCTTCGGTCCCAAAATCGCCCAGATTGTAGACGGGCTGACAAAGATTTCCGGCGGTATCTTCGGCGACCGTGCCTCGGCGCAGGCAGAGAACTTCAAGAAGCTGCTGCTCACCATGTCCGACGATATCCGAGTTATCCTCATCAAGATAGCCGACCGTCTGCATAACATGCGTACACTCGGCTCCATGCTGCCCAACAAGCAGTTCAAGATTGCAGGCGAAACACTCTATATTTATGCCCCGCTCGCCAACCGCCTCGGCTTGTACAAAATCAAGACAGAACTGGAAAACCTGAGCTTCAAGTACGAACATCCGGAAGAGTACCACGAGATAGAAGAGAAACTGGAAGCCACCGCCGTGGAGCGCGACAAGGTATTCAATGAGTTCACCGCTCCGATACGGGCGCAACTGGACAAAATGGGACTGAAATACCGTATCCTTGCCCGTGTAAAGTCCATCTACTCCATCTGGAACAAAATGCAGACCAAGCATGTCCCCTTCGAGGAAATCTATGATTTGCTTGCTGTCCGCATCATCTTCGAGCCCCGCAATATAGAGGAAGAGCTAAACGACTGCTTCGACATTTACGTCTCCATATCCAAGATATACAAGCCCCACCCTGACCGCCTGCGCGACTGGGTGAGCCATCCCAAAGCCAACGGCTACCAAGCCCTGCACGTCACCCTTATGGGTAACAACGGGCAATGGATTGAAGTACAAATCCGCAGTGAACGCATGAATGACGTTGCCGAACAAGGCTTTGCCGCCCACTGGAAATACAAAGAAGGCGGAGGCAGCGAAGATGAAGGCGAACTGGAGAAATGGTTGCGTACCATCAAGGAAATTCTGGACGACCCACAACCGGACGCCATCGATTTTCTCGATACCATCAAACTGAACTTGTTTGCATCGGAAATTTTCGTCTTCACCCCGAAAGGCGACCTCAAGACCATGCCGCAGAACTCTACGGCACTGGACTTTGCCTTCTCCTTGCATACCGACATCGGCAGCCACTGCATCGGCGCCAAGGTAAACCACAAACTGGTTCCCCTAAGCCACAAACTGCAAAGCGGTGACCAGGTAGAGATATTGACCTCCAAATCGCAACGCGTACAGCCGGAGTGGGAAGTGTATGCCACCACCGCCCGCGCCCGCGCCAAGATTGCCGCCATCCTGCGCAAAGAGGCGAAAGCCTATCAGAAAGAAGGTGAAACCATACTGAACGAATTCTTCAAAAACGAGGATATACGTATGGATGATGCTGCTCTGGACAAGCTGACCAGGCTGCACGGCTTCCACACCCGCGACGAGCTGCTCGTTGCCATCGGCAACAAACGGGTTGTGCTGGGCGATGCCGACAAGAACGTGTTCAAGGAAAAGCAGAACAGCAACTGGAAGAAGTTCCTGACCTTCTCCTTCGGTAACAAGGACAACAAGGATGCCAAAGAACAACCGGAAGAGAAAACACCGCAAGAGAAAATCAACACTAAGCAGATTCTGAAGCTGACGGAAGAGACCATCTCAAAGAACTATATTATGGCCGACTGTTGCCATCCCATTCCGGGTGACGACGTACTGGGATACATCGACGAGCAAAACCGTGTTGTCATCCACAAGCGCCAATGCCCCGTTGCCACCCGCCTTAAGAGTAGCTACGGAAACCGTATCATCGCCACCGAGTGGGACACTCACAAGGATTTGTCGTTCCTCGTCACCATATATATAAAAGGTATAGACAGCATGGGATTGCTGAACGAAGTAACTCAAGTCATCTCCCGCCAGCTCAACGTGAATATCCGTAAACTGACCATCGAAACCAACGACGGTATCTTCGAAGGAAAGATACAACTCTATGTACACGATGTGGACGACGTGCGCACTATCTGCAATAACCTGAAGCAGATACAGAATATAAAACAAGTGACGAGAGTAGAGGAATAAACGGAGTGGTATTTATTCTACTTCAGTCCTTGAATATTTTCCTTCAAGCTCTCCACATCCTCGTAAGTAAACTCATCCAATGCCAGTTTCATGCCTACCAGTTCTTCGCGGATAGCTCTCAGGCGATCTACGATTTCAAAGTTGCGTATCGTAGCTTCTTTATTGTCTTTCATCCGTTGGCGGGCGCCGGGCAAGGTCATTCCGCGCTCCTTCACCAGATGATAGATAAGTTTCACTGTCTCAATGTCCTCCTTACGGTACTGGCGTATTCCCCGCCCCCCCTTCTTCGGATTGAGTTGCGGAAACTCCTTTTCCCAGAAACGGAGCAGTGATTCGTTGACATCGAACATGGCAGCCACCTCGCTGATGGAGTAATATAACTTTAAATTCTTATCTGTATTCAGCATGATGTAATCCTTTCTCTATAAATCATCCGTCAATCAAGCACCTTACCATGGTTCGCCGCAATCTGTATCATGCGGTCATAATCCTCGGCACTGAGATCCATGAAGTAGTAGTTGACGGGATTCACAACTTTTCCCTTAACGTGTACTTCGTAGTGCAAGTGCGGACCAGTACTCTTGCCCGTACTGCCTACCCCGCCAATGACCTCACCACGTACCACTTTCTTGCCCAACTTCGTCCGGAAATCGCGCAAGTGTGCATACACCGTCTGATAACCGAAGCCGTGGTCTATCACAATTCTGTTGCCATAGCCCGATTGCCAGCCCATCTGCACCACGGTGCCATCTCCCGTGGCATAGACATCCGTGCCCTGGGGAGCCGAAAAGTCCATACCCTCATGGAACTTGCTGGTACCATAAATGGGGTCGATACGCGTACCGTAACCCGAAGCGGTCTTACGGAGGTCTTTATTGGAAACCGGCTGTATGGCAGGAATGCAGCGCAGCATTTCATCATGATTCTTGCACATCTCCACCACATCGTCAAAGGAGCGGGACTGGATATAGAGTTGCTTGCTAATCATATCCATTTTCTGCGTGGTATTGATAACCAAGTCGGAGTTAGCCATATCCATCAGATGCTCATAGCGGTTGGTACCGCCGTATCCAGCCTGACGGATGGCAGAAGGAATAGGGTCGGCCATGAAAATCACCCGGTACAGATTGTCATCACGCTGCTGTATGTCTTGCAGCACTCCCATAGCCTCGTCCAGCCGGCGGGAGAGGACGTTGTACTGCGCCTGCAGTTTGCTGTTCTCCTTTCGCAACTCCTTCTCCGACGGAGAGCCGAAGATAAGCAGCAATACGATGAAACTGCCCGCACCCAGCCCCATACCGATGAACAAACGGCGGAGAATGCTCAGCGCCCGCTGCCTCACGGTAGGATAAATACGGTCGTACGTCTGCGTCTGGGGATTATAAATGTAGTAAACTTTGCGCATCTTAGGAAATATTTCGCTTGTCAATGCGACAAAAGTAATAAAAACAAGCTATCTTTATTACCCATACTGATTACCAAGCGATTAAACATATGGTTATTAAATTCCGTAACAAATATCTCACCTCAACCGCTACAAAAATACATCTTCTAGCCATAACAGCCAATTATTTAAGAAAAGAAAGCAATTAAAATAAAACATTTATCCTATCAGAATATTCTATACGACATTCTTCCAACATAACAATGACTAGTTGGTTCACGATATAATTTCCTGGCATCACTTGTAATAGAGATAAAAAAGCCAGCTATCATCTCGATAACTGGCTTTTAATTTTACTCATCAGTAGAAGTTCTTTGAGATTGTTTGAACTGCTCGTAGAATTTGTTAAGAAGACGATTTATAATGGTCTCTTTGGTATCGCCACCTCGTTGTCCTTTGGCTTTCTCTATCTGCTCTGCTTTCTCTTTGCTCAAACTTGAAAAGAAGGCAAACAGATTGTCAATCACACTAACTTTTTGTTCATCGTCTGCTTCATCGTATTTATTGATAACCCAATCAACGAGAGTTCGACTTTTGAGAACCTCTTTAGAGAGGTGTTCTGCTGCTGCTTTTAATAATTTCTCACCTCTTTCCAATCCATTAGTTTTCCGTAATTTATCACTTATCTTACCTGCCATTGCATCTGCCATTATCTCTTTAGTAATACTCGCTTTAAACGTTCCCCATTTTGAGGCAGTTGGTAATGGATAACGTGGTTTGCATCCACTAACACAACGTACCGGGCTGCATCAGCTGCGCTAATGATTTCTCCCGTTTCAAAATCTACAATTTCCAATCCGGCTTCTATAACCTTCGTTGCATACACTATGATAGCAGGAACTAACATTCCATTTGCCTTCATGGACTTCATTTTGGCTTTAACCACCTTTTCGTCAAAGTTACGATTACCTGATAGCCTAGCTATCTTGAGTCCTTTACTGGCTAGCACCGCTAGTGTTAAAACTTGAAGTGCCAGCTCATTTTTTTGGTTCATAATAAAAATAGGACATCCCAGTAGAAACATTTCTACTCTCGTTCCTTTCTGGTGGCAAAGGTCGATAAAAAACGGGACATAAGAATTTGTCCTAGGGGGGGATAACATGAGATGTCGTGTTAATGATTCCCCCAATTTTAAATGGATTGGATAACCTTCATTTTGTGAATATTATAATCTCTTTTATACGGTCTCTCTTAGCCTTATTGATTCGATATTTGTTATTCATAATGGAATAATCATTAGAGAAATACCCCAAAAACATCAAAGTATCATAAATGAAACATGCAGGTTTAGTCTTTAGTTTTGTACGTGATGGAGAAGGAAGAACAAATCCTTTTTGTATCAATCTTTTATATAAGTGGTTAGTAATGTAAGTTTGCGATTTTAAAATTTCAGCCTCTTTATTCTTCATTTGCTTAAGAGCACTTTTGTCAATAGAAATAGGTCGTGGATTACTAGCAGCATAGGTGTATATACCCTCCTTTTTCTCATAAATAAAACTGGTGGGAGGATTGGAACGGTTCCAGACTATTAATGGGGCATATTCTTCCAACTTATGGCTTATCTTCAAGTGCTCAAATAATTCGTTCTGTATAGCTGTTTCTATAATTTTCTGCTCGTCAGCTTCTAAGGTTTTACGCTCATTGGTATCAGATACGAGTTTAATCTCTTGTGCCTTTTTAAATAACAACAATAAATTACAGAGACGAATTAGTTTATGGTCACAAATAAGGAAATCAAAACAATTAATTAAGTCCTCAAATTTTTTAGAAGTAAACTCTTCTATGATTTCATATTCTTGAGCACATTTACAAATATATGCTCTCACATCTTCAATCGTCTCAAAAATGGTTGAACAGTCCGCTTGCGTTTGCAATAAATTGGGGGATTCATTAGTAATCTTAATGATAGCCAATAAATGCTCAATCAGATAGGTAGGAACATTTAAATCTTCTTTTGACGACATTCTAACCATACACTTGCATCTTATCTTTTTGGCAAATATAGTAATCTTACTGCATTATTACAAATTTACGAAATTATTTAACAAAACAAAAAGATATTCAATAATTAGTTTCTTTCTCATATATCTCATTGTTTTACCTATTTATCAGTCTAACATGAGAAAAACATTTTTATATTCTCCGTTCCTTATCATATCCCAGATTGTAGAACTTCTTAAAGCCTTTCCATATACAGCATGGAAATTCCACCATAACACCTATGATGATAAATGGAAGTATGGGAAAAAATAGGCTGCTCCAACCATAGCACAAACACAACCCTACAATTACGCCTATGACATATAAGGTTGTCATAATTCCGCAACCTATCATTACTCCTCTTCCTCCTGCCATTGCGTATTTAATTGGAGCATTGGGAGTGAAAAACTCCGGTTGTTTATTGGGCATTAGTTTACCAGTCATATTAATTCATTTAAGGTTTATAGTTATTAATCCTGTATCTCCATTGCCATTAATAATTTCCACTTCAACCCTTCATCTTCCAGTCTGTCAATAACACCATAAGGGGCTTTAGCAAACTCTTCTGGGTCTATGTTATTCTCCTCTATTAACTTGTTTAGTGTCTTTAGTAACATAATCATTAGTTTTATTAGTTATTACTGGCTTATCTCTTTGTATCAAAAAGCCATTGGACTAGGAGGCATGTTTCTAAGTTCTTCTAAGCTGTTAACTCCAAACATTCTACATAGTTCCTCTAAAGTGGGTGGAGTTAAATCACAAGGTTCAAAGAAAGATTTATCTACTGCAATTCCTAATTCCTCCATAATATCCCATATCTCACTTGCTGTCTTTGTTTCATTATCCATATTAATTCATTTAAGATTACCTTTACTAATTAATCCTTCTATAATGAACTCTCTTATTGTATCTAGATATTCATCTACTTGCTTCTCCACATACTTACGTGGAAATCCCCCTCCAAAGTTCTCGTTACCTGCTATATTAATAGTATAGCTACATTCTCCATTCTCTTCGTATGGTGGAAGTAAATGGTCCATTACAATTCTAAGAGACGCATCATATACTTCCAATACTACTTCACCGCTTTTAAATTCACGTTTCATAATTCCACTTATGCCATTTTATATGAAAAAATGTATCAATTATCAGATAACTAAATTAATATATAGTATGAGTATTGTTTTTTGGTGGCACACAGTTCCATTTACTCTTTTAATGTTCATAATTTACCTCCATTCTCACATTTAAGCCATACGGTAAAATCAAATGTTGTCACTTCAACACTCTATTATTTAGCTAACATCCATACCTAATATCTCAATAGCTTGTTTCACTGCAATTTCGTCTAATCCATTATAAGGATTGACCGTTATCAGATGCGGTAAATGATGCTCATTGAAATTATTTGCATCAAGGTCGTCAATAATGACATACTCACATTCTGTTTTGCATTCTCTAATCCATGCGTCTATCTCATCCCCACGGTGATTACTAATATTGGGTGTGGTATCTGTTATAAAGCCTGGTAGATTTCTTGCATTCCACATTTCTAAAAACTCTTCATAAGACATTAGGTATTTCCAAGAAGAAGTTACAACAATATCCGCTTTTGTTTTTCTAATTATAGTTTCTAAGTTCCTAACACATGCAGGGTCAAATAATACACCATACTCATCAACCTCTTGCAAGCCTTTACTAACAAGAACCATATCGTAATAAGCGGTATCCATTACACCGTCAAAATCCAGAAATATAATTTTCATCGCAAAAGCTATTAAAGATTTATATAATCAACTACTGCCAACATATATCACCTACACTTAAAAAATAATCAAAATGTAATAATGTCTACAAATTCTTTTGGCAAACTTATATTAGATAGATTTATGGCATTCTCAAACAACGGTGCAATGTCTTCATCCCTAAAGCCTGCAATGCCACAGCCAATCCTTGTTACCAAAAAATGAAATTCTGTATGAATTTGAGCAAATTTTATAAATTCATCAACATACGGTTTTATTGTTTTCACTCCACCTTGCATAGTAGGTATGGCATAAGACTGTCCTTGTAGCCCTACTCCTTGCCCCATGATAGCACCAAAACATTCTCTTGCTATTCGTGCCGCACCGCCACCATGTATGCCTTGCAGGTTACTTCCAAACACAAATATCTCGTTTGCTTTTAGTTCTTCTATGTATGCAAGGGTAATGCCACATTTAATAATGCTATATGGCTTTTCACTTTTAAGGACTTGTCCTTTCTTCTTATGAAACCATTTGAATATAACCCAAACGTGTTAATTTATTTCTAAATGTCTATAAATCATGCAATCAACTATTTGCCTAAACACATCACCTGCCATCAACCCACCACTAGCAGGCAAACCAGTCTTGTTAATGGAAACAATAATACTATACTTGGGATTGTCAATAGGAAAGTAGCCGCAGAACTCCACTGCATACATTGTATTGCCATCATCTGTAGAGACTATGATAGTGCCTTGTTTTCCTGCTACGGTAGTCTTATCTGACTTGGCAGGTTGCCCCAGTCCGTCTGTAACATTATATGCCAGTGCCAGTTTCAAGCTGTCGATATTAGCCTTATCTGCTATCTGGGGATTGATAACCACTACACTGTCCTTGTATAGTTGAGGCTGCACCATTTTCCCATTGTTGGCGATAGCATTGTAGAATGTAAGGACTTGAATAGGAGAAACAGACTGTCCATATCCTATGCAGTCCCAAGTGATATTTCTTTCTGTAATCCTATAAGGTTGCAGAATGCCATTGATACTGTCTGGCTTGCCATAGCTCATTTTTGACAATACATCAAAGTATGCTTGTGCATTGTTACCAAAAGCATTCTCCATAGTCTTGACTGTAGCAATGCATCAAGCCAGTAGGCTGTTGTACAGAGAAGTTCTCGCATGGTTGGTAGTCTGCACTGTCTTTCCTTTCAAGTCCAACCAGAGCCTTTATTTGCCCACTCTGGACTTCCATAACAATTACCTGCCCAGATTGGGCATTAAGTTCAGACAACTTGCTTTCCAGTATGGCAGTGGCACTGGTCTGTAATGTACTGTCAATGGCATTATCTCTAGTTTCGTTTTCTTTATTTACACAAGCATAAAATCCAGAAACCAATGCCATCAATACTATTAATATTCTAAATATTTTCATTCTCCATTTATTAAAATGATTTTATAGACGGGTATGTTATTCCAAACAAGTCTTAAAGTGATTCTAATTGTTGATTTCACCTCATTTAATTCAATTTCTTTACTGCCCCAAAGAGTTAAATGTTCATATAGAAGAGCATCACTTCCATTATTAATTATCAATGTAACCTCTTTGTATATTTTATTGGGACACGTCCAATTTATTTTAAGTGTATGTTTACAAAGTGCTATTTTTGCATATTCCACGTTCAATGACATTTGTCTTGCCAATTCAATAGAACTTTGATTGTTATTCAATTTGTTTTCTATTTTTAGTGCTTCTGCTTGTAATCTTTTCTTATTCACTTCTTTCTTTATTGCTTCCAACTCTTTCTTCTCCCTCATTTGATTCTCCGCTTCTAACCTTTGTTCATGTTTCTTTAATAAATATTGCTTTAGTAGTTCTCTTAATGGTTTATATATAATATGATAACTAGCTATAGCAGGTAAAGGGAATAAAGGAAATGCCATTAAACCCAAAGGGAGCCACACTATTAACACAGAGGCAGCTATAAGCATAATTCCAACAATTTTATAAATTAAGAATATCTTATATTGTTTCAGTATATGGTTCTCTCTTGCAATATTAGAAAGTCGCTGCTGTTCTTCTCTTGCCATTTGAGCTTGAGCTTCCAGTTCCCACTCTCGGGCTATACGCTGCCGTTCTCGCTCCTTTTCTATTCGCTGCTGTTCAGATTTTTGTTGAGCCAATAAAGCCTCTTCCCTACGTTGTTCCGCTTCAACTCGTTCATGCTCTATACGTTGAAAATAAGAATTTAATTCTGATAGAGATTTGAGGTGAAAGGATTTGCTTTGTTGTTCGTCAATCATAAAAACATACCTATCTGTTCCATCTTGCTGTAAAGCAAATATGGTGTTGTCAAAGAACGCAGGATGAAGCATGTAGGATTGTTCCTTGAAAGAGGCAATAAGGGATTTATTGGCAGGTATATATTGCCATTTTGCATTGGTGACATTACCATTTACTGATGCAATGAGAGAACCGTCTTCTTGAAAAATATACAATTCCTTGTCCCCACAATCATTGAATATCAGCCAAGGCTTATTACACAATATAGTCTTAACATCCAATTCCTCACTAAATCTTTTATATCTGTTAAAGCTGTCCAGTAAGAATGTTTTCATACCATCTTTATTACTTATTCTCTAAAACAAATGTTAACACACAAGAAGCGTTAAAAATAAAAGGTTACAATTTAATGGTTTTTATTGTAAAAATATATTAATTATAATATTAGTTCTTAATTCTTTCCTATACAATAATGATTTTTATACTAAACCCACTTCTGCTTGTCCCTTTGAATCATTATCAGTAATCTTAAAATAGCTACGCAGCAATAGTTTTTTCTGTAACCAATATTATCCAAATAAGAATCTAAACAGCCATAGCATTATCATTATACCAACCCCAAAAAGAAATATCTGGAATAATACATATCCGCACCCCATACCACTTGTAATCGCGCCAGCGAAAGCCCCAGCCCCCTTTTCTCCATCCTTAGAGTTTGAAGCCCCCCATATTGCACCAATAATAATGGCAATAATAATAATCCAAATCCACATAAGTTTACTATTTAATATTCTTATTTGTAACTACTGATAGAATGATAGCAGCTATATTCACGATATTATATAAAACAATAAGCCCTACCGATAAAGGCATCTCTTTTATTAATATCGTTACTATCATTATAGCAAAAAAACAAATAAGTCCTTTAGGGTCGTCATTATCACCTATGTCAGGAATATTTGTAGCTACTAAAGAAAAAATAGCTGCTATAGCAGAATAAGTTAGACATTCATAAAACGTTATATCTCCTAAAGTCGTGTCTCCTATTATAGACAATACAATATCTTTGGCAATCCATCCACCGCCCAAATAAGCGACAAGTCCTATGAATATCCAAATTAACTTTCCCATGTTATTGTTTTTTAAAGACTACACTTCCCAATGCACTATTTTCTATCAACAATCCGTTACTTAATTCTAATGTTGACTCCTCTCCATTCAGATTAACTGTAACAGTAGAAGAGTTTGTGATTTCCCAAGTAAAGCTGACTTTCTGTGTATTAGTTATTCCTTTAACTATAAATAGTCCACTTCCATCACTATTAAATTTCCAAGAGGATAATCCATAGTCATCATTCGTATCGGCTCTGTACTCCTTCCAAATACCAACTATGGAATCTGAATTTTGTGATTTATTACTACAAGAACCCAACCAAATACTTAATGCAGCTACCAATGAAGTAGCTAATAATCTAAATGATTTCATAATATCTAACAATTTGTATTAAATTTTTAAGCACATCTGCTTTCATAACAAATTTAATTATTAATTCGTTTATAAATAAGCATAACAGTTTGGTTATTGACTGTTGCACCTATTGTTATTCTACCCAACACCCCATTAACTTTATTGGCAACTACTATAACTCCATTTTTCCCATATCCTTTGTATTCATAACCATTTTGCGAAGTCAAAGTAATAGTTTCATTATGATAAGCAACCGTTGCTTTAGTAGTACTGATAATATTGGCTACAATATTGGGAGCATTGACTGTAGTCACCTTCTCATTACCAATTACAGCATAATCAAACTTATAATTGTCAGCAAAAGCATTTGTACTAAATATAGCCAACAAGCATATAAAAAATATCTTTCTTGATTTCATTTTATATAAAATTATTTATGTTTTTCTCTCCAACGTACCACTATAGCATACAATATAAACCCCACTATAGTTACTACAGCGAGGAATAATGCAGCACCAAAATCGGAAGTATCTGAATAGTCAGACATTTTACCTCTATCCAATAATATTATTAATGCCTCCATATCTTTATAATGTTTACCTATTAGTGAAATTAATCCCAATTATCATGATTATTAACCCTCTATATGTAAATAAAATAATTTACATTTAAGGAAAAGCACCTTTTCGTTCTACATATTCTGTTATCTTAGTTATTAACTGATTTTTTAGTTCTTGATACATCTTTTGATTGCTCAATTTATATGCTTCTTCATAGTCTAAAAGAGCCTTAGATACCAAATCACCTGCATTAGCACCTAGTTCTTGAAAGGCACGTCTTTCATTAGCGGTTGCCCTAATGCCCAAAATATCTGCTTTTTCTTTAGGGTCAAGAACGAGGGATAATGCTCTTTCCAAATCCGCCATCCCCTCATAACTTCCCGTATCAAATATTTTTACATCTCCTCTTATAAAATAGCCACGATAGTAGTCTGGAGCTAATTCAATAGCCCTATCACAATCTAAAATAGCACCACCATAGTCTCGAACCATTTTCTTTACATTAGCCCGTGCTGCATATGCCTCCGCAGTTGGATATACTTCAATCGAATAGTCCAAAGCTTCTTGGGCTTTAGAATACAATTGTTTATTGTCATCAGAATATGGGTTTTCTGTACTTTTTATTGCATATTGGTAAAACAATATACCTATTTGATAAAAAAGTTCTGCATCCTCTGATGTGAGTTTCAATCCTTTAGAATATGCATCAAGAGCGGACTGACAATATGATGTATCATAGGTATAAATATATACTTGAAAATAACACTTTCCCAACTGCTTATAATAAAATGGAATATCCTTTCCAACTTCACATGCTTTAATCAAGTCAGCAAATGCGGACTCCACATCTTGTATATTAAATTTTATCATACCTCTCATATAGAGAGCCAAATGGTTTGAAGAATTCGTTTTCAACTCATTGTTTAGCAACGTCAGTGCCTTATTTGTATTTCCCATTAAATAAGCCTCGTTTGCAGATTTTATATTTGAGGTTTCTAATGGATTTGTATTCATTTGAGAAACTGTGATATTTCGTCTATGAGTTAATTTTGATATTTGAGTAGCATTTACTGCAAAATTCAAACTTTGCCCACCTTCTCTACAAAAGGTGGCAATTCCGACTACATATCCTTTCATATTCATAACTGGTGACCCGCTACTTCCATGAGAAATTGGTGCAGTAATCTGTAGAATAGAACCATGCATTTCATCCACACGAATTGATGATATTATTCCAGTTGAAACTGTTTGTTCAAGCCCCAAGGGAGAGCTAATATTTATTATTTGTTCTCCTTTTACCAATGTTCTATATGAAATCGGAAGATAGTTAAAAACCTTCAAACTAGAATTCTCCACTTGAAATTTGACAAGGTCAGTATTAGGGTTATAATCTAAAACATATTTAATTTTATATTTCTCCCCATTTTTACTTTTAATATAGGCTCCATGTGCTTCCTCTAAAACATGATAGTTAGTAATACCTATACCATTTGCAGATATGAAAAAACCACTTCCTTGCGAATAGGTATTTCCTTGTTCGTCTGTAGCAAAGACTGTAAATATAGCATTCTCAACCTTTGTTATAAGCTGTTTTGTTGTCAAATCCTGAGCAAAAAGTGTTGTGCCCATTAAACAATACAATAATACTAATAATTGATTTCTCATCTAATAACCTCCTTCGATTTTCAAATTGATATTTTAATGATTATCCAATTTTAAATTATACTTAATGAACACTGTAGTCATTCCTGCCAACTTAATTTTAGCCATTGCAGTTTTCATATTCTCTATGGTAGAGAACACGTCTGTAATAGTTTGTCCCATACCAGTTAAATAGCAGAACAGTACATTTGCCATATCCTTTTTTGTTTCTTGACCTAAACCCAAAAGGACTTGATTCATATTGTTACATGTAGCTTGGGACATAGGAAGTTTATAACCAAATGCCATCAGCAATGATTGTAATCTTTCCCTATCTTCCTGCTTGGTGGCAAACTGCTGCAAGAAAGCTGAAATTGCAGTAATATCTGTCTCCTTTATCATATCTTATTAAAAATTATGTTGCTATTAAATGAACAGTCTTTCTGCTTTATGGTAGCAGTCCCATTTACAGATTAGTTAAATAACCTCTTCCCTCTAAATGTAAATTTCTACTTCCTTGTCCCCTTTCAGAAGTTGTTTCACATAATATTCAAGGCACTGGAGGACTGAAATAGCCTCTATGAAAAAGGCTAATGCAATGCCTTCTTATTTGCTTCCAAAGATATTAATTAATCCACATTCCTGCACAAAGATTTTTAGATAAAAATGCCTAATCTATGAATTTGTAAAGGATTTAACATTTCACCTGCCATGCAAAGTACAAACAAGGTTGGGGACAACTGTAATGATATGTGTTTCATAATTCTTGCATTTAATTGTACATCCAGTTCCCAAAGATGCAATTTCTACATACAAGAAAGGTGTGGGAACTTACTGTTTTATCCTAAAGTCTGGTCTTCGCATTACCAATAGCATGGATAAAACAATAGCCCACACCAGTTTGATAATATCTAAAGACCTTATATGAGATATAAGGCAGGTATATATCAAATGATGTGGTGCTATTGCCATCATCTTCATGCTATTTATCAAAGTTGCGAAGTTTGACTTTAGAAGATAATTTCAATAACACCTTTCGTTAACTATGTCCTTCCAACTTCCCAACGCATTAGGCTGTTAGAATTGCCACAAAGATAACGAAAGGTATTGTATTTACAACAAAAATAATGTGTTAAAAACTAAGACAGTCATAAGTATTTAGTAGTTCTTCCTGCCTTAATCCCAAGTATCTCTTAGTAATGGCTACAGAACTGTGATTGAACAGTTCCATGAGTTTTACTAGGGCAAGCTCTGAATTATCACTGTTCATATTATAAACTTGTCTGCCAAAAGTCTTTCTAAGTGAATGACAACTAAAGTTCTTAACCTTTAATTTATACTTCTTTTTCACCTCTTTCAGTATCACATTGATTCTTTGGATAGTGAAAACAGTCCCTTTCTGGCTCACTAAAATAGGTGCGTTAATCCCTATAGGCTTTATCTGTTCATAGCACTCTTTAATGTGCTGCCCAAGTTGGGTGTTTATCCTAATAGTTCTTACCTTATCTGTCTTTTTCTCTATCACTGTAAATTCACTGGTATTTAGTATCTGCTTCCAGCGTAAAGCCAGAATGTCAGATATTCTTAAGCCAGTGAAACAGCCCAAAGATATAAGAAGGGAAATTCTGTAATTTCCATCTTTAGCCAGTTTTCTTATCAAGTTCATTGCCTCGCTCCATTGCAGATAATCTGCTGTAGTGCTTGAATATTTTAAACTCATAATGTTCAGTTTTGTATGTAAATGAATAAAAGTGAATATCATTTTTAAGTTGGAATATCCAACTTGCTGATAACCAGAGGAACATTCACTTTGTAAAGAAGTGAATATAATAAATAAAGGACACCAAGTTAATGATGTCCTTTGTTACGTTCAAGCCTATATGAACGGCAAATAGGCTTCATCCAATGCACCGCTCTCAATAATCTTTTTGCAAAGTTCATGTGAGGCTTGATTTCTAAGGTCTGTACCATAGCTTTCATCACCAACCATTTGAATGATTGCCACAATGGTTCTCATAAGTTCTTGCTGTAGTGTACGGTGATAATACCTCGTACTCTCTGCAAACCTTTTAGGATTCCAACTATAATCGTTCAAGGCTCTTTCAAGTTCTTGCGCTGCCTTGTATTCGCGACTGTCTTCTATTACCATATCATTTAATATTTAAGAGGTTTATAAATAAAAAGGACACCTATACCTTATTATATAGATGCCCTCCATACCAAGCTATTCTTTAACAATGGCATAGCCCAGCAGCAGGATATATCCTACCGCTATAAATGGGAACAATGCCATTGCAATGAAGAATACCAAAGTAGCCAGTAACACGTAGAATAAATTCCGTAGCATAATCTCCAGTTTTGAGAAACCAGTAATAGGATATAATTCCAGATACAGCTAAGAAAGAAACCAGCTGTATTTTTCATCACCATGCAGAGCGGATGCAATACCCGTTGCCAGTTCTGTAGCGTTGTAGGCTCTATCCAGAAAGCTGTCTATGTAGCTGCTCTTGTTGCTGCCAGTAAGCAGGTTGTAGAACTTCCACATGGATAGGTCACTGCCAAGACAGCCAAAGTTCTCATCATTAATGTAGGCTTTAGCCACACTGTTTACTTGTGTATCAGTAAGCAGCATTCTGGGGATAGCCTTCTGATAGCCTTGTGGCAAGCACTGATAAAGTCGCATTCTTCCAAGTAACTGGCAGAATTGATGTTCTGTCATACTGGTATTGCCAAGTGTCTGCATCAGATGTATGTGCTTGGCAGGGTCGTACTTGTTGAACATTTCCAATACGGCACGATATAATTCGTTGGTATTGGTTACTTCCAA